>Ga0326728_10010185_pt1 | contig 22145 bp, 20 predicted proteins | sample MB3enrmetagenome_FD_207602 | JGI IMG/M metagenome (GOLD analysis project Ga0326728, IMG submission 207602) | Lab enriched peat soil microbial communities from McLean, Ithaca, NY, United States - MB31MN | ecosystem: Environmental > Terrestrial > Soil > Wetlands > Peat | place: USA: New York... | reverse complement strand
TAACGGGAAAAACAAGGGAAATTGCTGTGGAATTCTCTGAAACTACGCGTTATTAGCGGGTTTGACGGCGTTGCCGCGAGTGGGGTGGGAGGGCCCGGCATCAAGACTCCGGGGCCGGGCGCGAGACATGCTGCCGCGGAGACGGGATGGGCGGGCGGAATCTTTGCGGCGAGGGCATGGGTTGAGAGTAGGGCGCGAGGAAGGGTGGGGCAAGGCGCAGGAGTGGTGCAGAAAGTGTGGACGCGGGGTGCAAATGTGGAAAAGGCCCTGGAAAGTGGAAAAGCCTCTGGAAAGTGGAAAAACCGCTGGAAATGGGAAAAACCATGCAATCCCGGGCTGAAAACGGGCCCCGGCCTGCTCAGAGGAGCAACATGCAGTCGCCGTAGGAGAAGAAGCGGTAACGGAGGCGGATGGCGTGGGCGTAGGCGGCGAGGATGGTGTGGAGGCCGGGGGCGGGATCGTTGTCCGTTGTGCGTTCCCCGTTGTCCGTGCAGGCAGCGAAGGCGGCGACCAGCATAAGGAGGGTGGATTCGGGGAGGTGGAAGTTGGTGAGCAGGCCGTTGACGATGCGAAATCGGTGGCCGGGGGCGAGGAAGATGGAGGTCGAGCCGGAGTGGGGTTCGAGGTGGAGGGGTGAGCGTTGCGGCTCATTCGATCCCACCCATGACGATAAAACCGTCGTGGATGGGGCACCCGAGGCTTGTTGGGCGATGTGTTCCAGGGCGCGGGTGGTGGTGGTGCCGGCGGCGACGATACGGCGGCCTTCGGCGAGGGCGCGATTAAGGGCGGCTGCGGTGGCGGCGGGGAGGGTGTAGCGCTCGGCGTGGAGGCGGATGTCGGCGAGGCGGGAGACGCGGACGGGCTGGAAGGTGCCGAGACCGACGTGCAGGGTGAGGTACTGAATCTCCACGCCGCGGGCGCGGAGGGCGGCGAGAACTTCGGGCGTGAAGTGGAGGCCGGCGGTGGGGGCGGCGGCAGAGCCGAGCGGATGCGAGTAGACGGTCTGGTAACGCTCGCGGTCCTCCGCGGAGTCGGGCTGGGCCGATTGGTTGCGGTGGATGTAGGGGGGAAGGGGCATGTGGCCGATGCGGGAGAGCGCGGCGTGAAAGTCGGGTACCGGGGCGAAGCGGAGTGTGCGCTCGCCGAATGGGCCGGAGGCGAGGACTTCGGCGGTGAGGAGTGGCTGGGCGGAGCCGGCTTCCGGGCTGCGGTCAAAGAACAGGAGGGTTTCGCCGGGGCTGACCTTGCGGGCGGGGCGGACGAGGGTGCGCCAGAGGTTTTCGGCGGGGTGGGCAGCGGAGCCGGAGGGCGGGGTTTCGGACTGGGTTGCGATTTGGGCTTCAATCTGTTCGGTGAGCAGGACTTCGATGAGGCCGGAGGGTTGGGGCGAGCGGGTTTGCGCGCGGGCGCCGGCGCGGGCGGCGAAGAGACGCGCGGGCAGGACGCGGGAGTCGTTGAGAACGAGGAGATCGCCGGGCTGGAGGAGCTGCGGGAGGTTGGCGAAGAGGTCGTCGCGGAGTGCTCCGGTGGCGCGGTTAAGGACCAGCATCCGGCTCGACCCGCGCTGGGCGGGCGGGTGCTGGGCGATGAGTTCGGGGGGCAGGTCGTAATGGAAGTCTGAGACGAGCATCGGGTCTAGTTTAGTTGCGTTGCTCGGCCATTTGGACGGCACGGTCGAGGGCGGCCTGGACGGTGGCGGTGGTGACCTGGCCGGCGGGGACGTGGGCGGGCCAGGTGAAGACCACGCGCGAGAAGGGCTTGGGGATCATAAATCGGTCCCAGGAGCGAAGCTGCCAGGCGCGCTCGGGCTGGTTGTGGAAGCAGCCGACCCAGGCGCCGGCGGGCTGGCTGCTGTCGGGCTGGCTGGCGGAGGGCCGCTCCCCGACGGAGTTGGCGAGCCGGGCAGTGCCGGGTTTGGCGACGTAGACGGGGCCACGCGGGCCGTCGGCGGTGATGGCGCAGCAGTGGCCGTCGGCGTAGGCCTGCTGCAGGCCGCGCAGGCCGATTGCTCCGCCGCGCGAGCTGGAGCCGCGAACGGGGAGGAAGCCAAGCAGCTCCAAGGTGCGCGCGATCAGTTCGCCGTCGAAGCTGGGGCTGATGAGAATCGCGATCTTCAGATTGCGGAAGCGGTGCGCGCAGGCGATCATGCTGCGATGCCAGAAGGCGAAGACGGAGGCGCCGGGGATGAGGTGGCCGGGCGTGACGCCTGGGTCGGCGCGGTCCTGGTAGCGCAGGGTGAGGCCGAGCAGGCGGATGAGCAGCGCAGCGACAGGCGGGACGATGGCGATGGCAAGGCGCTGGGCAAATCGCAGCTTCGGCGTGGCGGGGTTGGGCACAGAGATTAGTGTAGAGCGAAGGGCCGTCTGTGTGCGCGCAGGACAATCGCAGGAACGTTCTCGAACCGGCGCGAGATGTGCGACAATGATAGGTGCGGTTCGGCGTCGAGCGTACGCCCAATCCTGCAAGGAGAGTTCCCATGGGCGACCTGTTTCAACCCTGGCACATCGTAGTTATCGTCGGTCTCGCGATTCTGCTGTTCGGTGGCAAGAAGCTGCCGGAGCTGGGCAAAGGCCTGGGCGAAGGCCTGCGCGGCTTCAAGGAGGGCATGAAGGGCCTCACCGACAGCGTCAACGACGTGGTGGACGACGAGAAGAAGAAGAGGGAAGAGCTGGAGGCCAAGGCGTATCAGGAGGCCAAGCTGGCCGCCGAGGCGAAGGTGGCGGCGGAGGCGAGGCTTGCGGCGGAGCAGAAGGCCGAGCGCGAGGCGCGCGAGGCATTGACCAAGTAGGACAGGACCGCGGGACCGGATGCTGCGCAAAACGTCGTGGCTGGACTGAAAAGCTGACCTCGGGAGCTAAATCCCCAATACAAATGAGGAATTAAGGGCACGGGCGAACCCGTGCCTTTAAGCTGCAAGACGATTGGACTGGGCGGGCGTTGGCGCGTGCCCTAAAGCAAGACGGTTGTTGCAGGGTGTGTAGACCCCGTTGCGAAGAGACCGCGCCTCGATCAAGAAAATTCGTCTACTGCGCGGCGGCGGGACGCGGACGGAATTCCATCGCGGAGGGGTAGTAGCCCTTCTTGGTCAGGATGGTCAGGTTGTTTCCATGACCGATGACCCGCACCTCGAGGGTGCGGTACTTGCCGTCGATGAACGGCTCATGCGAGTAGTAGCCCACGGTGTAGCGGCTGCGCACCTCTTCGGCGATCTTGGCGAAGCTCTTCTCGATGCCGCCGGTGCGGAACTCGGCGTCGAAGTTGCCGCCGGTGGCATTGGCATACGCGGGCAGGATGTTGTCCCGCATGGTGAGCGGCAGATGGAAGCGGTCGAGAAAGCCGACGAGCGGCAGGGAGGAGTCTCCCACCAGGGTGCCATCGACCTCGATGCGGTTGGTCTCGAGATAGGTGAGGACGTCCTTGTACTTTGCCGTGCTGCCGTACTCCTTGCCGTCGGAGATGACGTAGATGACGCGGCGGCGCTCGATGGGCTTCTTGCTGAGGGTGACGGCCGCGGCCAGGATGGCGTCGTTGAGCGTATGCAGTTCCTTGGGAGGGTTGAGCTGGATTCCCGAGTGGCCGCGCTGCGACGCGGTGTTGGGGTCGAAGTTCTGGTTGTTGATGACGGTGGTCTGGGAGAGCGGCCCGCTCAACGCGCCGGCCAACAGCGGGTCGCGCCCCGAGCCCTTGGAGATCTCGATGGCCTGGGTGAGGCGCGCGCTCTGCGCTGCGGTGAAGTCGGTGACCAGCTTGGGCCCGTTGTTGCAGGTGAAGATCTCAACCTCGTCGTACCGGGTAAACGCGCTCTGCAGCGCGCCCAGGGACTCGTTCACGCGGAGCATGTTGTCGAAGGTCATGCTCTGGTCGACGACCAGCGCCACGGAGAGAGGGAACGAATCGGTGGTGAAGAAGGAGATGTGCTGGCGCAGCCCATTCTCGAAGACCTGCACGTCGCGTTGCTGCAGTCCGGGGACCAACTGGCCCTTGGAGTCCTTCACGGTGAAGGGCAGATCGACGTAGTTCACCTGCACCATGAGGGTCATGGCCTTGACGCCTTCGCCCGGCGGAGGCTGGTAGGCGGGGGCCTGATCCTCGGTGGGCTGCGGGCCGCTCGCGGATGGCGCAGAGGCAGTGGCCTGAGCGGGAGCAGTGGCCGGAGCGGGAGTGGGGCCCGCCGGAGCAGTGACCGGGGTTGCGCCGGTGGGCGTGGTGTCGGCGGAGGTGGAGGTGGTTCCCTGGCCGGGAGCGATCGAACCCAAGTTGGGCAGCTTGGTCTGCGGTTTTGGAGCGTCGGGGATGGCCTGCTGCGCCAGCTCCCGCTGCGCGGCCTGCGCGGCGGTGGACTGCCCAGCCTGCGACTGTGTCTGCCCAGCCTGCCCGGCCAGCGCGCCAAACATCAGCAATGCCAGCGATCCTGCCAATACGCGATTGCTCAACGTGAAGACCCCCGTGCCATTCTCTATCAGAGTACCAGCGGCGCGCGCATCGCGTCATCTGGACCACTCCTCGCGCCGCGTCGATTCGTATTCCACAGGTTAGACGCCGCAGCCTGCCTCGGCGGTGTGCCTCAGCGGCTGCCATGGGCGGCTGCACGAGCCTCTAACGAAAAATCGCCGCCGCGGGGACGCATTCATCGTCTAATAGGGTATGCGCTGCTTCGTTCTTGCCGCCACGCTGCTCTCCCTTGTACTGCTCCCGGCGACTCTGCGCGCGCCCGTCTTCGCGCAGGAGGCGCCCTCGCCCGACGCCCCGCCGCCGGCCTCGGACGCTCCCCCTCCGCCGATGGAGGACAGCAGCGCGCAGACGCTCAACGTCAATGTGAACCTGGTGAACCTGTACTTTTCGGCGCGCGACAAGGACGGATTCATCACCAACCTGGCCAAGAGCGACTGCGTGGTGGCCGAGGACAAGGCGCCGCAGACGATCAAGAACTTCACGCAGGAGAAGAATCTTCCGCTGACCATCGGCATCCTGCTGGACACGTCGGGCTCGCAGACCAACGTACTGCCGCTGGAGAAGGAGTCGGGGGCGACGTTTCTGCGCGACGTGCTGACACCCAAGGACGAGGCATTCCTGATTTCGTTCGACATCAACGTGGACCTGCTCTCCGATTACACGAACCGCGCGAGCGAGATCAGCCGCGCCATGAACAAGGCGCAGATCAACACCGGCGCGACCTATGGCTCGATCACCGGCAACGGCCCGCCGCGCGGCACGTTGCTCTTCGACGCCGTCTACCTCGCCGCACACGACAAGCTGCGCATGGAGGCCGGGCGCAAGATTCTGGTGCTGCTGACCGACGGCGGCGACCAGGGCTCGCAGGAGACGCTGAAGACCGCGACCGAGGCCGCGCAGAAGGCCAACGCGATCGTGTATGTGATATTGATCGCCGACCGCGGCTTCTACGGTGGCGCGGGCATGATGTACAGCGGAGCGGGCGATATGCAGCGGCTGGCGAGCGACACGGGCGGACGCATGATCGACGTGGGCCACGACGGCAAACGGCTGGAGGACGCCTTCCGGCAGATTCAGGACGAGCTGCGCACGCAGTACCTGTTGAGCTACACGCCGACCAACGCCAAGGCCGACGGGACATTCCGCAAGATCAGCCTCAACTGCGGGAAGAATCTGAAGGTGCAGACGCGCACCGGCTACTACGCCATCTCCGCCACCGACCAGCCGTAGGCAGTTGGCCCGCTCAACGTTTTTTTTGAACCTGCCAAGCCACCGTGCCCCATTCATCGCGCTCTTGTCTCATCCGATGAGTCGGTCTACCGCCAACCCTTCCCGCTCCCGAAGATTTTTCCCCCGAATTTCCCTGTAAATCGCGTGTCAAGCCCCTCAACCCACCAAAACCGCCTCAACCAACAGAAAATAAAAGAGAAAAAACTTTCCCCCAAGTGGCATAGTAGTTTCTCTCCACGGCGTATAATTAAATCAGTAAGCAGAACCACAAACAGACCCGGCCAATCAGCCGGGCCTTCGCATTTAACCGGCCCCTGGCCCTCTTCGCAACGAAGCCCAGACTAAGTCCAGACTAAGTCCAAACCTAGTCCAGACCTAACCAGACTTAGTCCAGACTTAACATTCCTTTTTTGAAGACTTTAGACTTTTTCGCACACAAGAGGTAGAACCCGCATGACCGAAGCAGATGCAACCAGCCGCGTCTTCGCCTTTACTGCGTATCACGCGCTTAGCGAGAGCTTAAACTTATTGTTTTGAATACTTTACGCTACACCCACGGGGGGGGGTACTCAACGCACTGCAAAAGGGGACCGCAAGCGCGAACTGCTAGCTTAGCCCAAGCACCGGGTGGGGCGTGTAGGACTCTTCGAGCGAGGCTATCTCGTCGGGCGAGAGCTTCAACGCGACGGCGGCGACGGCGTCGTCGAGATGATGCGGCTTGGTTGCGCCGACGATGGGCGCGGTGATTGCGGGCCTGGAGAGCAGCCAGGCCAGGGCGAGCTGCGCACGGGGAACTCCGCGCGCGGCGGCCAGCTCGCCGAGGCGATCGACAACGCGATGGTCGGCCTCCAGCGTTTTCGAGTAGAGCGACTTGGCGTAGCCATCGGTCTCGGAGCGCTTGGTCGCCTCCGCATCCCACGGACGCGCCAGCTTGCCGCGCGCCAGCGGACTCCAGGGCAGCACTCCGACGCCCTGGTCGAGACAGAGCGGAAGCATCTCGCGCTCCTCCTCGCGATAGAGGAGGTTGTAGTGGGGCTGCATGGTGACGAAGCGCGACCAGCCGTGGCGGTCGGCGAGATAGAGCGCCTTGGAGAACTGCCAGGCCCACATGGACGATGCGCCGAGGTAGCGCACCTTGCCCGCGCGCACCAGGTCGTTGAGCGCGTCGAGGGTCTCCTCGATGGGGGTGGTGCGGTCCCAGCGATGGATCTGGTAGAGATCGACGTAGTCGGTGCCGAGGCGGCGCAGGGACTCGTCGATTTCGAAGAAGATCTCCTTGCGCGAGAGGCCGCCGCCGTTGGGGCCGTCGCGCATGACGCCGTTGAGTTTGGTGGCGATCACCACGTCTTCGCGCTTCGCGTTGGCCTTGAGGAAGCGGCCAAGAATGCGCTCGCTGTCTCCGCAGGAGTAGACATTGGCGGTGTCGAAGAAGTTGATTCCGAGGTCCAGCGCCTGGCGAAAGAAGGGCTGGCTCTGCTCCTCGTTGAGACTCCACAGATTGCTGCCCGGGCGCAATGGGCCGGCAGGAGGAACACCGTACGACATACAGCCGAGACAGATGCGCGAGACCTTGAGGCCGGTGCGGCCAAGATTGATGTAGTCCATAGTTCCTCCGATTGCGAAGCCCTGTTTCCGATGTTACAAGCTCTGATGCCCGCGATCACGCGCGCGATGCCAACTGCCGATTACGCGTCCATTGCGCCGGAGTAGACCACCATTCCGGCGACGGCATCGACGCCCATCGCGTGGAGCGCGTCCACTTCGGCGCGCGAGTGGATGCCTCCGGCGACGATGAGTTGTTTGGTTGTGCATGCGCGCAGCGTGGCTGCGACGTGCAGCGGGAAGCCCTGCATCGTGCCCTCGGTGTCGACGTGGGTGTAGAGGAAGGCGGCGCAGAAGTCCTGGAGCCAGGGGATGGCCTCCTGCGGCGTGAGGTCGACGGAGTCCTTCCATCCCTTGACGGCGACGCGGCCGTTTTTGGTGTCGACGGAGAAGCAGAGCGCGGCCTCGCCCAGCGCGCGCTTCAGCTCCTCGGCGAACTCGACGCGGATGATTGTGTGGCGGCGTGCGGGTGCCTCCGGGCTCGATTCTGAAAGATCGGGTTCGGGTTGCGTGACGGCGAAGAGCGAAGAGCCATAGATGACGCGCCGGGCGCCGGCGTCGAGCAGGGCGTGGCCATCATCGGCGGACTTCAATCCGCCGCCGACCTGGCAGGGCAGACGGCGGCAGATGCTCCGGATGAGCGCGCGATTGTCGCCCTGGCGCATCGCCGCGTCGAGATCGATCAACTGGACGAGGGGATAGGCGGAGAAGCGCTCGATCCAGTAGTCGAAGTCGTCGAATGCGAGCTTCAATTTTTCGCCGTGCACGAGCTGCACGATGCGGCCGCCCATCAGATCGATCGAGGGAATCAACATGGCAGCCTCACGCTGACGCCCGCCGATGCGAGCTGCGCCTTCAGCTCGCGCGAGCTTGTGACGCCGAAGTGGAAGATGCTGGCGGCCAACGCGGCGTCGGCCCTGCCGCGGCCGAAGACCTCGGCGAAGTGGGCCGCGGAGCCCGCGCCGCCGCTGGCGATGACGGGGATCTGCACGGCCTGGCTGACCGCGGCGGTGAGCTCGCAGTCGAAGCCGTCGCGCATGCCGTCGGTGTCCATCGAAGTGAGGAGAATCTCTCCGGCGCCGCGCGATTCGGCCTCGCGCGCCCACTCGACGACGCGCAGGCCGGTGGGCTTGCGGCCGCCGCTGACATAGACTTCGGCGTCTTCGGGGGCCTTCGCGCCGCGCCGCGCGTCGATGGCAACGATGACGGCCTGCGCGCCAAAGCTCGAGCCGATCTCGCCGATCAACTGCGGACGGGCGATGGCCGCCGAGTTGATGCTCACCTTGTCCGCGCCCGCGTTGAAGACGGCTGCCGCGTCGTCCGCCGTACGCACGCCGCCGCCAACGGTAAAGGGAACGAATAGTTTCGCAGCCGCGCGCCGCACCGTCTCCAGCAGCGTGCCGCGGCCCTCGTGGGTTGCGGTGATGTCGAGCAGCACAACCTCGTCCGCGCCCTCCGCGGCATGGCGATGCGCCAGCTCGGCAGGGTCGCCCGCGTCAATGATGTCGACAAACTGCACGCCCTTGACGACGCGGCCACCGCGCACATCGAGACAGGCGATAATTCGTTTAGTCAGCATCTACAACTCCACAAAGTTCCGAAACACGCGCAGACCGACGTCGGCGGACTTCTCCGGGTGGAACTGCACGCCCATCACATTTTCGCGTTCGACGGCTGAGGTAAACGCGCCGCCGTAATCTGTAACCGTCGCGGTTGCATTTACAACGGGAGCGCGCCAGGAGTGCGTGAAGTAGACAAACGAACCGCCGGCGACGCCGCGCAGGAGGCGGGAATCCGGACGAATCTGCTCCAGCGAGTTCCAACCCACATGCGGCGACTTCAACTCCACGGCGATTTCCTTTCCATCAAGCTGCTTGATCTCTTTCGCGGGGAAGTGCTCACAGATGCCGGCGAACGCGCCCAGGCCCGGCGTTGCCGGGGCCTCGGTGGAACCCTCGAAGAGCCACTGCAGGCCAACGCATATTCCCAGGAACCACGCGCCTTTAGCGATGCTTTCGCGCACGGCTTCGGTGAGGCCGAGCGAGGCGAGCAACTGCGTCGCTTGAAAGTGGCCGACGCCGGGCAGCACAACTTTGTCCGCGCCGAACACCACATCGGGCGACTGCGTGACGACCACATCGCGCGCGTCGAGGTAATGCAACGCCTTGACCACGCTGGTGAGATTGCCCGCCTTGTAATCGATGACCGCGATCATAGGCCTGCCGCCATAAGACTCCAGACAGCGATTTCCACGCATGAAGCCAGAATCAATATCCAACGCCGGTGGCCTTTGCCAAGCAGTCCACACATAAGCGAAATGAGCCCCGCGAAGACGCCGACGGCGATGAGGTGGCCCCAGACCTTGTTTGAAAGACGGAGGTGGTCAGCGAGCGGGAGCGCAACCGCGAAGAAGACCGGGTTGATCAACACAAGAGCAAGACTTGTGTGGAAGGATTTCCTGCGCCATGCGGGAATTTCTTTCATAGCAGCCCCTTGGTACTGGGCAGCAGCTCCTTCATGCGTTCGTCGCGGCTGCAGGCTCCGCGCAGGGCACGCGCGAATGCCTTGAAGATGGCCTCGATCTTGTGATGATTGCTGCGGCCGTACATTGTCTTCGCGTGGACATTGGCCTTGGCGCCGCGCGCGAAGCCGTCGAAGAAGTCGGGCAGAAGTTCGGTCTGGAAGTCGCCGACCAGCGGCACCATTACCTGATCGTCGACGACGCAGGCGACGCGTCCGCTGAGGTCAACGGCGGCTACGGCGAGCGTCTCGTCCATCGTCATGACGAAGTAGCCGGCGCGCAGAATGCCCTTTTTGTCGCCCAGCGCGATGGCGAAGGCCTCGCCCAGCGCGATGCCCACGTCCTCGACGGTGTGGTGCTGATCGACGTCGAGGTCGCCCCTGCATGCGAGCTTGAGGTCGAAGCCGCCGTGGCGCGTGAAGAGCTCCAGCATGTGGTCGAAGAAACGGATGCCGGTGGAGACGGAGTACGCGCCCTGGCCGTCGATGGTCAGCTTCAGGGCGATCTTAGTCTCCGTGGTGTCGCGCTTGACGGTCCCTGTTCGCACTGCTTGCGCACTGGCTTTCATCACTCGAACTCCCTCTCGCTATCGTTGACTGGCTGACTTGCTGCTTCGCCGACTTGCTGTTTCTTCCATCCAATCTGCTGCAAGGATTCCTTCAATGCGGCGAGGCCGCGCGTAACATGATCTTCGACGCCGATGGTGATGCGGACGAAACCATCGCAGCCGGGATCGGTGGAGCGGTCGCGCAGGAGAACGCCGCGCGCGCGCATGGCAGCCACCAGCTCGGCGTGCTTCGCGCCGATCTTCATCAGCACGAAGTTGGCATGACTGGGGAAGAAGTCGACTCCGAGAGCGCGCAGGCCATCCATCATACGGGCTCGGCCCACGTTGACCTGCTCGGCGTACCACGAGACGTAGGCGTCGTCGGCGAGCGCGACGGGCAGGCAGGCGAGCGCGACGCCGTTGACGTTGTAAGGCGAGCTGACCTTGCGCACGAATTTCATCAGCGCGGCCGGGCCCGCGAGCAGGCCGATGCGCAGATTGGCCAGCCCGTAGGCCTTGGAGAAGGTGCGCGCGACGAGCAGATTCGGGACCGTGGCGACATCGGCGAGAAGCGAATCGCCGTGAAAGTGGAAGTAGGCTTCGTCGACCATGACGACGGAGTGCGGGGCGGCGGCGCAGATGGCCAGCAGGCGGTCGCGGCTGACGACCGCACCGGTGGGATTGTTGGGCGAGGCGACGATGATGAGCTTCGAGCGTGGCGTGATGGCGGCGAGAAAGCGCTGGAAGGGAAACTCCAGCGAGGCGTCGGCCTGCACGCGCGTGAGGCGAGAGGTCATCATGCGCGCGCTGACTTCAAACATAAAGAAGGTGGGCGTGGAGATGAGCGCCTCGTCTTCTTCTTCTAGAAACGCGGCGCAGACCAGGTGGATCGCCTCATCGACGCCGTTGGTGAGCAGAAGCTGGTCTGCTTGCAGGCCGAAGTGGGCGGCAGCGATGCGCTCGACGGCCTCGCGCTCGGGATACCTGGTGAGGCCCTCGGCGGTGATCTGGCGCAGGCGCTCGAGCACCCTGGGCGAGGGGGAGAGTGTGTTCTCGTTGAAGTCGAGGCGCAGGGCATCGCGACCGGCCAGCGGCGGGTGATACTCCGGCATGGCCAGGACGGCGCGGCGCGGCTTCGGAACAATTTGTGTTACAAATTCCGCAGCGGCCGATTTATTTATAACTTTTTTGGTTGCTGATTTCATCGCATCCTCACTCGTACGCTCTGGGCGTGGGCCACGAGGCCTTCGGCCTCGGCCAATGCAATGGTATGCGTGCCGAGGGCGCGCAGGGCACGGCGCGTGTACTGCTGGACGGTGATGACTTTGAGGAAGTCCATCACGCTGAGGCCGCCGCGAATGCGACCGACACGTCCCGTTGGCAACACATGATTCGGCCCGGAGATGTAGTCGCCCATGGACTGCGGCGCATACGCACCGACAAAGACCGAGCCGGCGTTGCGAATCCACTTCAGATCGGACGTGGAGTCCACAGTTAAATGCTCGGGCGCGAGGCGATTGGTGAGCGCGCGCGATTCTGCAACGGATTCGGTTACGAATATAAAACCATGCGCGGCGAGGGACTGTTTTGCGATTGAATTGCCCAGCGACTGAGTCTTAACTTCCCCTTTGACCGCGTCGGCGAGCGCGGCGTTGCTGGTGATGAGTATGGCGAGCGCCTCGGGATCGTGCTCGGCCTGGGCGACGAGGTCGGCGGCGGTTCCGGAGGGATTGCCGGTCTGGCTGCACACCACAATTTCGGTGGGGCCGGCGGGCATGTCGATGCCGCACTCTGCCGAGACGAGGATTTTTGCGGCGGTGACGTAGAGATTGCCGGGGCCGACGATCTTGTTGACGTGGGGGATGGAGGCGGTGCCGAAGGCGAGGGCTGCGATGGCCTGCGCTCCGCCGACGCGGTAGAACTCGGTGACGCCGGCGAGCCAGGCGGCAGCCAGCGTCTCGCGGGCGGGCCTGGGCGAGCAGACGACGATGCGCGCGACACCCGCCACCTGCGCGGGTGTGACGGTCATCAGGAGCGTAGAGGGGAGGGGGTAGCGACCGCCGGGAACGTAGCAGCCGACGGACTCCAGCGGGCGAACGAGCTGGCCGGTGGCGACGCCGGGGGCGGGAGCGATGGTCCATTCCTGCGGCTTTTGCGCTTCGGCGAAGGCGCGAATGTTTTTCTGCGCGGCGCGCATTGCGGTTTGCAACGCGGGCGCGGTGGAGTTCCACGCGGCCCTCATCTCCTGGCGCGAGACGCGCAGCGGCGCGCTGGGCGGCAGGCCGTCGAGCCGTGCGGCGTAGTTGCGCAGGGCCGCGTCGCCGCGCCGCTGAACATCGGCGAGGATGCGTTGCACGATTGGCCCGACCTTCGAGGTGTTGAGGGCACCGCGCCGCTCGATCGCCTCGATCAACGCGGCGGCGGATTTCTTCGTTCGCCCAAATGTTCGCACCAGCTTCATTTGATTTTCCTAAAAACTCAACACCGATAAGCACCGATTCGACCGATCAAAAACAATTCGATTTTTGTCTGCGTTCATCGGCGCCAGTCGTTTTCATGGTTATAAAACTACTTTGCTGAGGGGATACTCGACGATTCCGGTGGCGCCGGCGGCCTTGAGCCGGGGGATGACGTCTCGGACGATGGATTCGTCGAGGATGGTGTTGAGCGCGACCCAGGCGGGATCGCTGAGGTGCGAGATGGTTGGCGAGTTGAGCGCGGGGAGCTGCGCGACAATTTCGTCGAGGTTGGATTTGCGCGCGTTGAGCATGAGGCCGACGCGGCCCTGCGCGGCGATGGCGGCGTTGAGCATGAGGGAGATGTTCTCGATCTTGCCGCGCTTCCACGGGTCGGCGAAGGCGGATTTGTTGGCGATGAGCTGCGTTTCGGATTCCATCAGCGTCTCGATGATACGGAGGCGGTTGGCACGCAGGCTGGAGCCGGTCTCGGTGACCTCGACGATGGCGTCGGCGAGGGTGGGGGGCTTGACTTCGGTGGCGCCCCAACTGAACTCGACCTTGACGGGGATGTTCTTCGCGGCGAAGTAGCGTTTGGTGAACTCGACCAGCTCCGTGGCGATGATCTTGCCGGCGAGGTCTTCGGGCTTCTGGAAGGGCGAGTCCTCAGGGACGGCGAGCACCCACTTGACGCGCTGGCGGCTGACCTTGGAGTAGGTGAGGCTGGTGACGTACTCGACGTCGGTCTGGTTTTCGAGGACCCAGTCGTTGCCGGTGAGGCCGGCGTCGAGCGCGCCGTGCTCGACGTAGCGTGCCATCTCCTGCGCGCGGACCAACATGCACTCGATCTCTGGGTCGTCGATGGCGGGGAAGTAGCTGCGGCCGCTGGCGGCGATGCGCCAGCCCGCGCGCTCGAAGAGCGCGATGGTTGCGTCCTGCAGGCTGCCCTTGGGGATTCCAAGTTTAAGTTTGTTGGCCATTATTTTGCCTCCGCGGAGTTTGGCATTGCGATCGGTTTGGTGAAGCAACTGACGGTGCCCTCGTGGCAGACCAGGCCGTCGCCCTCGACCAAGACGCGGAAGAGGAGGGCGTCGTTGTCGCAGTCGGTGCTGGCGGTGACGACGCGCAGGCGGTTGCCGCTGGTCTCGCCCTTCATCCAGAGCTTCTGGCGGGTGCGGCTCCAAAAGGTGACGAAGCCGGAGTCGAGCGTCCGGCGGTAGCTGGTCTCATTGAGGAAGCCGAGCATGAGCATCTCTCCGGTGCGTGCGTCCTGCACGATGCCGGGGACGAGGCCGTCCATCTTGGCGAAGTCGATTGCGGGTGGGTTATTCACTGCGTCCATCGTATTCTCTCTCTCTTGAATGATATGTCTACTGAATTATGCGGCTTTGGGAGATTTGCGCCGGGAAGCGTTGCGGGCAGCAAAAAAGGCCCACTCGCGGTGTGCGCGTCGGCGGGCCTTTGGGAACCTGGTGTGAGTCTGGCTACTTCGCCCGACCGGACACTGCCGCCAACACGCTGTGCGCATGGTGATGGTGGTGCCCTCGATGCTGGGTCGAAGAACTCATCTGTTATGAAGTTACCGGCTGGGCGGGGCTTTGTCAACGCGGGGGCGGCGATGCGCTCTGATACAAAGGTTGCACGCGAAACTCGCGGCGCGGCTGGCGCGTCTTCCATCCGTCCCCACAAGGAGCTTGATCCCATGAAATCTCGTCTCGATCGCAGAACGTTTCTCCGGCTGGCCAGCGCAACGGCGGCAGTGATGGCGCAGGAGGCGCGTTCACAGGCTGCGCCGCCGAACGCAACGCAGCCGGCAGTACAGCGAGCCACCCCAGTTGCGCCGGCCGGGCCAGCAGCGCCAGCCGCTCGTCGTGGACGGATTGCCGCGGTGCAGAACAGGAAGAACTATGTCGGCATCCAGGTGCGGGCATTTGCGTGGATCGACGAGGGTATCGACCAGGTGCTGGACAACATCCAGAAGAAGGGCGGGGTGAACACGGTTTGGGCCTACACGTTCTCCTATGGCGAGGCGCGTCTGAGGACGGGCGGCGGGTTGCCCGATCACGGGGTCTCAGGGACAGGTGGCGGCACAGGCGCGTTCTACGACTACGACGCGAAGTACTTCCAGAACACGATGCTGAAGGACTTCCGCTCATCCGCATACGGGAAGTTCAACGTGATTGAAGAGGTGGCGCCGAAGGCGAAGGCGCGGGGGATGGACTTCTTTGCGTGGGACCTGAACAACGCCAATGCGGGCGTGCCGCGCATGATCGCGAACTATGCGGAAGTGACCGAGGTCGATCTGAATGGACGGCGGACGTCGAGCCCATGCTTCAATCATCCCGACTACCGGGCGTTTCTGAGCGGCAAGGTGGAGAGCCTGCTGAGCGGCTATGCCAGCCTGGTGGACGGTGTGGCGTGGGGATGCGAGCGCGAGGGGCCATTGAATGGCGTACTCAGCGGAGGGGGCGGAGGCACCTGCTTCTGCCAGTTCTGCCAGGCGAAGGGACGCGAACGGGGCATCTCGGTGGAGCGCGCGAAGGAGGGATACCGCCAGATGGGCCAGTTGTTCCATGCGACGGGCCAGAATGCGCGGCCGATGGATGGAACTTTCGCCACATTTTGGAGGATTTTGCTGCAATATCCCGAGATTTTAAGCTGGGAGACGCTGTGGACGGAGAGCTTCCAAGAGATGCAGGCTGAGCTGTACGGCCTGGGAAAAGAGATTGCGCCGCAGAAACCCTTCGGTTTTCATATTATGCAGAGCATGACGTTCAGCCCGTTCGTTCGAGCGGAAGAGGACTATACGAAGCGCAGAGGCACGACCGATTTTCTGAAGCTGGCGACATACAACAATGCCGGCGGGGCGCGCATGGAGGCATTCCTGAACGGGCTGGGCCGCGGCATCTTCCGCGACGCGACGCCGCAGGATTTTCTGGCGCTCTACTACAAGATGATGGATTACAAGGAAGCTCCGTTCGACCAGTTGGCGAGCGCGGGACTTTCGCCGGATTACGTTGCGGAAGAGACCAGGCGGGCCATCGCCGGGGTCGCAGGAGAGGTGAAGATCTATCCCGGAATCGACATCGACGTGCCGACGCTCTCTGCGAATCCCAAGCCGACAGACAAGAAGACCAAGCCAGCGGATGTAAGCGCGGCACTGCGGGCTGCATTCGGCGCGGGCGCGGACGGAGTGGTGCTGTCGCGCGAGTATGTGGAGATGTGGCTGGCCAACCTTACCGCTGCCGGAGATACGCTAAAGGAGATACTTGCGCAATCGGCGGTCAAATCGTAGCGCGGCATCAGGGCTTGGGGCGGTGGGCGATGATGAGTTCGCGGATCTGTTCGTAGGCGGACGGGGGGAGGATGCCGCGGGTGGTGAGCTGGTTCTTGGCGGTGTAGGGACGGCCGGCGATGATGCGGCGGACGTACTCGTCGCCCATGCCGGGGAGGGCCTTGAGCTGGGCGGCGGTAGCGGTGTTGATGTCGAGCAGAGATTTCGATGCGGCGATCTTCTGGGCGACAGATTGCGCGGGCTTGGCAGCGGGCGCGGGGGCGGGCGTGGATTGGGCGATGCTAAGGGATGAAGTGAGGAAGAGGCTGGCGGTGAGGAGCGCGAGACGGTTGCGAAGGGTGGGCATGAGGGGTCTCCTGGGGAACTCTGCGGGGAGCAGGCGGCGATGCGGGATAAGAGTAGCGCAGAAGGGGTGCGAATGGTGAGAGATGTTTCGCGAGGCCGTTGCGGGGAGGGTTGCGGGTATAATTCTGAGGTGAAGCGGGAGTAGCTCAATGGTAGAGTAGCGGCTTCCCAAGCCGTTGGTTGCGGGTTCGATCCCCGTCTCCCGCTCCAGGGTTTTCTCTTCTTCTTTTCTTTCCAAAAGACAAATACAGGGGTTCCTTCGACAAGCTCAGGACAGGCTCTTCGACTGAGTTTGGCGCAGGTGCGCGCCAAACTCCGCTCAGGATGACGGAAAAAACAGGCAACGGCGAAATACCGGGATTCTGGCCTTCGACTTCGCTCAGGCCAGAATGACGCGTTTCTTTACTCAACAACAACTGTGAACGATGTTTATTGGATGAGGCTGGCGGTTTTCTGGGGGGATTTGTCTCGGTCTTCGAGGGCCATGGCTTCGGGGAGGAAGGTGGCGGCCTTGGCGATCTCGGGGTCGGCCTGGGCGCGGACCTTGAGGCCCTCGAGCTGGCCGAACTGGGAGGTGAAGAGCTCGGCCTTGATGTTGGACTTGATCCAGTCCAGGTTGGCCGCGATGTCGGCGTCGCTGAAGTCGATCTGATTGGCCTTGAGGAAGTCCTTGAACTGCTGGAGGACGGCGTCGTCGACGGCGAAGTCGCGGGAGACGGTGTGGGATGCCAGGTAGTGCTTGGCGAAGTTGATGAAGAAGACGGAGTTCGGCTGTTGCAGCAGCGAGATCTGAAAGCGGTTGAGGTCTGGCGAGTCGATCTTCTCGTCTGGGGTGATGCCTCCACCGCCGTAGACGGTGCGGCCGGAGTCGGTGAGCTTGACTTCGAGGTTGGATTTGTCGGCTTTCTTGGCGTCGTCGCGGACGAAAAAGTAGTCGTAGGCCGAAACGCCGTTGTAGTCGCGCTGGATGAGGCGGCCGGAGGGGGTGTAGTAGTGGTATGTGGTGAGGGCGAGGCCGGTGTCGTCGAAGGTGTTGAAGACGGTCTGGACGAGGCCCTTGCCGAAGGTGGTTTCGCCGACGATGAGGGCGCGGTCGTGGTCCTGCAGGGCCCCGGAGACGATCTCGGCGGCGGAGGCGGTGTTGCGGTTGACCAGAACGACGATGGGATACCTGTCCGTGCCCACTTCGCCGTGGGTTGCCTTGTAGACCTGGTCGGGGAAGGCCCGACCGCGCTGGGAGACGACGATCTGGCCCTCCTTGAGGAACTTGCTGGAGACATCGACGGCCTCGTTGAGCAGGCCGCCGGGGTTGTAGCGGAGGTCGAGGACGAGGCCGTGCAGGGGGCCGGCGGCCTGGAAGTTGTCGAGCGCGTCGCCCACCTCGCGGCTGGTGGTCTCCATGAAGTTGGTGACGTGGATATAGCCGATGCCGGGCTTGAGCAGGAAGGCGATATCGACGGAGTCGCGGGGAATCTCGTCGCGCACGAGGTCGAAGGTGAGCGGGCCGTTATGGCCCTCGCGCTGCATAGAGACCAGGACGTGGGTCCCTTTGGGCCCCTTGAGCATGGCGGCGACGGCGGCGGAGTCGAGGCCATCGGCGGACTTGCCGTCGACCGAGAGGATGAGGTCTCCGGGACGGATTCCGGCCTTGAACGCGGGCGTGCCCTCGAACGGTGCAAGCACCATGACGTGCAGGACGCCGGCTTTGTCCGCTATGGGCTGGATGGACATGCCGACGCCGTAGTACTTGCCGTGCTGCTCCTCGCGCATCTGGGCGAAGGCCTTGGGGTCGTAAAAGGTGGAGTGGGGGTCGAGGGCGTGCAACATGCCGGGGATGGCGCCGTCGTAGATGGCGCGGTCGATCTTGTCGGCGTCCAGCGGCTCGGCGTAGTTCTGCTCGACCAGGCTGTAGACGCCGGTGAACTGGTGGAGGGAGTCGCGCAGGGTGGACTCGTCCGTGGCGGACTGTGCGGCGACCTTGTTGCTGATGAAGGAGCCGGCGAGGGCGCAGCTTGCCAGAAAGAGGGTGACGGAGAAGAGAGCGCGGCGGGTGCGTGGGGCCATCGGCTTGGATTACCTCGAAGGTGGGCGGGAAGGGATGCGGGAAGGCCGGGTTGCCCAGGAAAAACTCCAGTCCAGCTTAGGACGAGTATACATCGGTTTGGGCAGCAGGGCGGCGGAGGCGGGGGGCGCGTTTCTTTGCTCCTGCGCGCTGGGCGTGCTGAATTGAGAGTTGGGGATTGGTGCGGGGCGGGGTGGGGCAGATAGAATAGGCGGAGCGGATTGTTGCGTACGGAGCGGATGATTGGTTTGCAGGGTGCGGGATGTTTTTTGGGGCAAGGGAAGCGAGAGAGACCTTTTGAGATTGGCGAGCTTGAACTCAGTGGATGCGATGCGGACCAGGTTGAGGAACGGGGCGGGGCGGCGGGTTTTGCGCGGGAGCGGCGGGCTGGCGCTGCTGGTGGCGGGCGCGCTGCTGGCGGCGGGCGCGGCGCAGGGACAGGTGAAGGTGCCGCGCTACCAGAGCCCGGTCGAGGTGCCGGCGCCGCAGATGATGATTCCGGTACCGCCGGCGATTACGACCAACGGCACGGTGGTGGAGGACGAGATCGTTCGCGTGAACGATCAGATCATCGACCGCAGCGACTATATGCGCGCGGCAGCGGAGCTGCAGGAGGAGGCGCGGCGGTCGAGCCTGAGCGCGGAGGAGCAGGCCGAGCGGCAGAAAAACATGCTGCGTGACATGATCGACCAGCAACTGATGCTGTCGCGCGGCAAGGAGCTGGACATCAACGTGGACGCGGATGTGATCCGGCGGCTGGATGAGTACCGCAAGCAGTACAAGTTCGACACGATGGAGGACCTGGAGAAAGCGGTGGTCCAGTCGGGCATCTCGTATGAGGACTTCAAGGCGAACATCAAGAACAGCATCATCACGCAGAAGGTGGTGGGCCAGGAGGTGGGCCAGACGCTGCGGCTGACGGCCAAGCAGGAACAGGCCTACTACGAAGCGCACAAGCAGGAGTACGCACAGCCGGAACAGGTGCGGCTGAGCGAGATCCTGGTGGCGACGCCGGAGGACGCGACGGATGCGCAGATTGCGCAGGCCAAGTCCAGAGCGGACGACGTGGAGGCGAAGCTGAAGGCGGGAGCGAACTTTGAGGAGATGGCGAAGCAGCTCTCCGGCGGGCAGACGGCGGCGAAAGGCGGAGACCTGGGGGAGTTCAAACGCGGCGCGCTGGGGTCGAGCGCGCTGGAGGACCCGGTGTTTGCGCTGCAGGCAGGCGAATGGACCGCACCGATCCGCACACGGCAGGGATTTGTGGTGCTGAAGGTAACGGAACACACGCAGGCGGGGGTTCCTCCGCTGAGCGCAGTGGAACAGCAGGTGCAGGAGGCGATCTATACCGAGGCGATCCAGCCTGCGCTGCGGACCTATCTGACGGGGCTGCGGGAGAAGGCGTACATCGACATTGCGCCGGGATTTGTGGACACCGGCGCAAGCGCGAAGCAGACCAGACCGGTGTTTTCGGCGTATGCTCCGCCTGCGGCGAAGAAGAAGAAGGAGGCGCAGAAGGCGCGGCTCGATCACGGGCGTGCGGCGACGGGCGGGACTGCCGGTGCTGCGGGTTCTGCGACGGCGGGTTCGGCGGCGGCCAGGGGTGCGAAGCCGGGAGCCGCGGGCCCGACGGCGACGCCGGGGGCGAACTCTGCCGGAGCGAAGACCAAGACGGTGGCTACGGGCAAGAAGCCCAAGAAGATTCGGCGGGAGAAGATCCGCTTCGGGCAGTCCCCGCGGAACTCGCTTCCGGCCTCGCCGGAGGAGACGATGGCATCTGGCGCAGACCAGGGACCGGGCGCGGTCCCGAGCGCGCTGCCCGCGCCGGGCGTGGCGATTGCACCGATCGAGCAGACAGCGGATGTGGCAGCGAACGACGAACCGCTTGCTCCCGCGGCGGCGGAGCGGAAGAAGACAAGATACAGCGATCGTGCGCCGATCGAAGACAAGGCAAGAAGGGACGCGGCGAAGGCGGCAAAGGCGAAGGAGAAAGCCGCGGCAGTACCGGCCCCGATGGCCGCGGAGAAGAAGGCGGCGCAGCAGATGCAGTCCGCGCCGCTGGGACTGAGTGGAGATACGGCGGCCAAGAAAAAGAAGAAGCGGATGAAGGGTGAGGCGAAGGAGCGGCTGCAGGAACAGGCCCCCGCGCCGCTCAAGCCTAAACCCGAGGCGACGCCGATTCCGCCCAAGAGCGTGCGCGAGAACGGCGAGCCGGTGGTGAGCCCGCCGCCGGCGGTGCCTGCGGTGACGGTGCCCGCGGACGCGCAGCCCAGCGCGCCGGCGAATCCGGCTACGGCGAAGTAGTTCTTTTGCGCTCCCTCGATTACGAAGCAATCGAGGGAGCGCTTCCTTTAAAATGGGTCCGCTTTCGGCACGGGTAAACCCGTGCCCTTAAGCAAAACGGGGATTTTGCAGGCGGTAAAGCTGTGCGCTTAAGAACGCGGAGTTTTTCAGCGGGCGGGGGTATGCTGGGGGCATGAAAGATTTCTATGTGGTGGACGCGGCGAAGTTCGATAACAAGGCGGTGACGGCGTTCCTTGCGGTGTCGTCGATGTCGGTGCGGGAGAAGAAGACGGGCGTGGGGCAGTATCTGGCGCTGACGCTGAGCGACAAGACGGGGACGATCGAGGCGCGGATGTGGGAGGAGATTGCATCGGCGGCGGCGACGTGCAGCGAGGGATGTTACGTCAAGGTGCAGGGGCAGGTGTCGAAGTACCAGGGGAAGTGGCAGATGACGCTGACCAAGATGCGGCTGGCGGCGGAGAGTGAGGTGGATGCGGCGGACTTTGTGCCGACCACGCAGTTCGACATTGGGGAGATGTGGGCGGAGCTGCGCGGATATGTGGGGGAGTTCAAGAATGCGGAGCTGCGGCGGCTGGTGTTCGCGTTCCTGGACGATGAGGAGATCGGGGCGGCGTACCGCGCGGCCCCGGCGGCCAAGGTGCTGCACCATGCGTGGATCGGCGGGCTGCTGGAGCATGTGGTGACGCTGGTGCGGGTGTGCCGGGCGACGGCGCCGTTCTATCCTGAGGTGGACTGCGACCTGCTGGTGACCGGAGCCATCCTGCACGACATCGGGAAGACGCGCGAGTTGTACTGGGGGACGACCTTCGGGTACACGCTGGAGGGACAGATGATCGGGCACATCTCAATCGCGCAGGGGATGTTGCGGGAGAAGGTGGCGGGGCTGGCGGGATTCCCCGACAAGCTGCGCGTGCTGGTGGAGCACATGATCCTGAGCCACCACGGGAAGTATGAGTTCGGGTCGCCGAAGCTGCCGATGACGCCGGAGGCTGTGTTGCTGAGCGCGCTGGACGACGTGGAGGCGAAGATGCAGGCGATGCGCAATGAGTTTGGGAGGGACGCGGCGGCGGGCAAGAGCGGGGCGGAGATGACGGAGTGGGTGAGGAGCATGGAGCGGCCGCTGCTGAACTCGCGGGCGTATCTGGAGGAGGAGTAGCGCGGGCGTCGCGGCGATCAGCGCGGCGGCTTGGGGAAGATGCGGAAGTGGTAGGCGGCGCCGATGGTGAAGAGGTTGGGGCGGAGGGTTGCGAGGGGGAAGTTGAGCCAGTTCTGGAGTTCGTAGTCGGCGCGGAGGTTGATGGTTGGGGTGAGACTGAAGTCTGCGCCGCCGCCGA
>Ga0326728_10010181_pt1 | contig 22149 bp, 12 predicted proteins | sample MB3enrmetagenome_FD_207602 | JGI IMG/M metagenome (GOLD analysis project Ga0326728, IMG submission 207602) | Lab enriched peat soil microbial communities from McLean, Ithaca, NY, United States - MB31MN | ecosystem: Environmental > Terrestrial > Soil > Wetlands > Peat | place: USA: New York... | reverse complement strand
CATAACCTCATCTTACAACAATTACCCATTCTGTCAATAATACCATTCCGCTGCTTCGGAATAATCTTCACCCATACCTTGGTGGCAACTAAAATCTATCTCCGACAGGCTCCTAGGATTGCACTTGGCGTCGGGAAAGCGCCTGACCTGTGAGATTCGTAATCAAAACCATGAGAACCAGCACCAGAGCCGCGGCCCAAGCCATCTCGATCTGGTTTTTGAAAGGCATTCCGGCAAAGTTATAAATGAGGACCGCCAGGGATGCCGTGGGCTGCATCAGGTTGAGACGGTGATGGGCCATCGGCCAGTAATTGCTGAAAAGGGCAGTAAAAAGGAGTGGGGCCGTTTCCCCCGCAGCACGCGCCACGGCCAGCATGACGCCGGTGAGAATCCCCGGAATGGCCGTGGGCAAGAGCACCATTAAGGTTGTCTGAGTCTTCGTGGCTCCCATTCCGATGGCGGCTTCTTTCATCTTCGCGGGGACCATGCGAATAGCGTCTTCAGCGGTCAGCATAATCGTCGGTAACATCAGGATGGAGACGGCCACGGCTCCGGCAATTGCCGAGTAGCCGCCCATCACCATCACCAGCGCTCCGTAAGCGAAGACGCCCGCCAGAATCGAGGGGAATCCGGTCAGCACTTTGGCGGAAAACCGGACCAAATTGGCCAGCCGGTTCCCTTCCGGCGCTTGCGCCATGAATACCGCCGTAAGGATGCCGAGCGGCACGCTGATGAGGGCGGCCAGCAATACGATGATAAATGTCCCGACGATGGCGTTTCCGAACCCTCCTCCCTGCTCCAAGGGGGCGGGAGGGAGTTGGGTAAATAAAGCCAGGCCAAGATTTCTGCCGCCTCGCCAAAGGAGCATCCAAACCACGGAAAACAGCGGGATGAGAGCCAGGAGGGTCATGCAGGTCACCAACCCGCTGAGCAGCACATTGACCAGGGTGCGGGGGCGCCGCAGCGATTTTTCCAGTCCGTTGAAGTCCACCCCAGCGAGGGGGTTAATTTCCGGCTCAGTCGGGACGGCCGAGAGTAGTGAGCCCCCCGTGGCATCATGCGTCGCCATTATTTCCCTCCTTCTGTCGCGGCGGATGCACGTTGCAGGATGAAGGCGCCGACCATATTGACCGCGAGAGTAATCCCCAAAAGCACTAGGGCGGCGTACATCAAAACTCCAATCTCTTTGGGATGCGCCTCCGGAAAAGTATTGGCCAGCAAGGCTGCCAGGGTGTTGGCGGGCGAGAAGAGCGAGAAGCTGATCACGTTGGCATTGCCCACGAGCATGGCAAGGGCCATCGTCTCTCCCAGCGCCCGGCCGAAGGCGAGGAGAATTCCGCCCAAAATTCCGCGGGCGGCCGTGGGAAGAATCACGGCGAGAATCGTCTCCCATTGCGTGGCCCCCAAGCCATAAGCCGCCATGCGGAGCTTGGGGGGGACGGAGACCAGGGCGTCCCGGCTAATGGCGGTAATGGTCGGGAGGACCATGATCGACAGGACGAGCACCGCGGGGAGAACGCCGGGACCACTGAGGTCGGTCCCAAACAGGGCGAACCAGCCCATCTTCATGTGCAGCCAATTGCAGGCCGGACGAACCAGGGGAATGATGACAAAGAGCCCCCACAAGCCATACACGACGCTGGGAATTGCGGCCAGCAATTCGATCAGGTTCTTCAAGACTTGTTCCACACGCTCGGGGAGCGTCCTCCAAAACGGGCGAAACTCCACGTGGAAGATCTTCAGCGTCGAGAAAACAAACCCGCCCAGATAACCCTCACTCAAGAACACCGCTGCGGCCACGCCAAAGGCTGTCCCGATCACCAGCGCCAGCAACGACGTGAACATCGTGCCCCAGATTTCGGGGAGAATCCCGAATTGTTCCTTGTTGGGATCCCAGGTTCGCGTGGTGAGGAACCCCAGGCCATACTCTCGAACTGCCGGGGCCGCATCAATGGCAATCCGCAATACAATAAAGACAACCAGCAGGACGGACAGCCACGCGAACGAATAGCACAGACCACGAAATGCCGCATCCGTTGCGCGCTGCAACCCCGAAGGGGGTTGCGATATCGCCTTTGCATCCGCCACTTCTATTGCTTCTGCCACGATTCTCCTGAAATTTCAAAGCTGATGAAAAAATGATTCCGCGCAACGTAGCGGCGGGTTTACCCCGCCATATCTTCAGTCACCCACGTCCGATGGCGGCGTAAAGCCGCCTCTACGCCGCTTTCCCGAGTCAGCCTATGTAGCACTGGGAGCCAGCGTGATGTTTTGGATCGCTGCCTTTGCCTTGTCCGCGACCGCCGACGGCAAAGGAATGTAACCAAGAGGCTCGGACTCCTTCTGCCCGTCGGTTAGACAATAAGTTAAGAGGCCTTGCAGAACTTGGAATTTTCGCTTGTCGTGATATTGCTTGTAACAGATGATCCAGGTATAGGTGGCAATCGGGTAGGCTTCCTTATCCTCAGGGTCGGGAACCCAGGCAATGAGGTTATCGGGGAATTGCGCCGTCGCCAGGGCCGCCTGTGCGGACGCGATGGTGGGCGGGACGAAGCTGCCCGACTTGTTTTCCAGAACGGCCATGGGTAAGTCCTGACTCTTGGCGTAGGTGAATTCGACGTAGCCGATGGCCCCCGGAGTCGACATGACGCTCGCCGTAACCCCATCGTTCCCCTTGGAGCGAGTTCCGACGGGCCAATTGGGAAGCGTGTTCACGCCGGGGTCCTTGGCAAAATCCGGACTGATGACGCTCAGGTGTTTGGTAAACACGAACGTGGTGCCACTGCCGTCGGCGCGGACTACCACGTTGATGGGGTCGCCGGGCAGAGTCACACCGGGATTCGCTTTCACGATGAGTGGATCGTTCCATTTCTTAACTTTCCCCAGGAAAATTCCCGCATAGGCTTGGCGCGAGAGTTTCAAACCCGTCACGCCTTTAAGATTGTAGGTCAGCACGATGCACCCGGCGGTCATCGGCAGGAGCTGGACCCCGCCGTCCACCCGGGCCATGTCCTCCGCACTCATCGCGGCATCGCTGGCGCCAAAGTCCACGGTCTTATCGATGACGCTTTTGACGCCGCTTCCGCTGCCCACCGATTGGTAGTCAATCTCCACGCCCTCGTGGCTGGCGCTATAGGATTTAAACCACTTTTGATAGAGCGGGGCAGGGAAGCTCGCTCCTGCACCTTGCAGTTTTACGCCTTCAGAGGTCTTGTTCCCACTACACGCGATGAAACTCACGGCGATAACTGCGACTAAACCCATCAAGATCCTGTGGGGAGCCTTCATTTTCAATCTCCTTTGCAACGGACCGAATATGTTGTGAGTATGACGGCGTATAATCTATGGGCGCTGTGTTAGGCGAATGTTACAAGAACATTTCATTTTCGTTTGGAAAGAGTCTAGAGAGCACAAGCCGGTCGAAAGTACCTGCCGCGGTGCTTAGGCGCCTCGGACGCGTAATCCGGCGGCACCCGACGTAGCACGGGCAACTTGGCCAGATCTGTCGGGGTCCTGCCCGTGCCGGTCACGGCCAGAACCTGTCCCGAGGCCTTTGATCGGGATGGCCGTGCTACAACGGCCTTTTACACGTTGGGGTGCGCATACATTGATTCTTATACGTCGATTCTCATGTTTGCGCCCTTCACCATGTCATGTAAACTGCACCTGTCTAGCGATGGATTGGCTGCCGTGAACACTGGGCGCGAGAGGTCGCAACGCGACGGGTTGGGTCGCATACATAGACGTCAGGGTATGCGCCACCCGCGAGGACGTGGCAGCAATGGTGCAAAAGTGGCGCACGGCATAAGCTTTTATTTCGCCTTCCCCAGTCAAGCCGAGGATGCTCGATGAGGGATAAAGGGACCTCTCGATTCTGGCGCACAGCCTTGGAATGCCTGTTAGCCAGCATGGCGCTGGCCGTGCTGCTGGCGCGCTGCCCCTGTGTTTTTGCATTGGACCCATCTCTCGCCATCAGTCAATACGGGCACACCGCGTGGACGATTCGCGAAGGCTTTTTCAAAGGCACCATCAACGCGATTGCACAGACGCCCGACGGTTATCTCTGGTTGGGCACCGAATTTGGCTTGCTGCGCTTCGCCCTCACGCAACAGACCATCGGGCGCGCCTCCCACGAGGAGAAGGACTATGAACATGAGTACCGATTGCTGATGCCGGATGGCTCCGTTAAATATCTCCACATTATGGCCCATGCCCTACGTGACGAATCGGGCAGCATCGAGTTTGTGGGCGCGGCGATGGACGTCACCGCGGCCAAGCAAGCCGAGGAAAGGTTGCGGCAAAGCGAAGCGGACCTTCAGCAGCTTGTCGAGGCGATTCCCCAGCAGGTCTTTGTTTTCGACGCGGATTGGAACCCTCTTTTTGCGAATCGGCGGGGACGGGAATACACCGGCCTCACTCTTGAAGAGGCACAATCAAAGGACGCCCTGACCAGAATTTTCCATCCCGAAGATCTGAAAAAATTAGAGGTGATGCGTGAGCGCATGAGTTCCGAGGGTGTCCCTTCTGAGATGGAGGCACGAATCCGGGGAAAAGACGGGCAGTATCGCTGGTTTTTGATCCGAGACAATCCCCTGCGGGACGAGCAGGGACGCGTCCTTCGGTGGTACGGCACGCGGACCGACATCGAGGACCGCAAGCGGGCCGAAGAAGCATTGCGCAAAGCGCAGACCGAGCTCGCGCACGTCGCGCGGAATATGACCATGGGAGAGCTAGCAGCCTCCATCGCGCACGAAGTCAACCAGCCGCTTTCGGGCATCGTGGTGAACGGCAATGCTTGCTTGCGGTGGCTGGCGGGAGATTCGCCCAATCTTGACGAAGCCCGGGAAGCGGTCCGGCGTATCGTCCGCGACGGGAAGCGGGCCGGTGAGGTGATCGCCCGGATTCGGGCTCTGGCGACGAAAACGGCCACCGCCAAGGAACGGCTGAACATGAACGAGGCCATTCGGGAGGTCGTGGCTTTTGCCCAGGGCGAAGTCCGCAGGAATCGTGTGACCCTAAGAATCGAATTGGCGAATGATCTCTCCTCGGTGTGGGGCGATCGAGTGCAGCTTCAGCAGGTGGTTCTGAACCTGGTGATGAACGGGATCGAAGCCCTGAGCACTGTGGAAGAGCGGCCGCGAGAACTGGTGATTAGAACGCAAAACGATGATGCCGGACAGGTGCGGGTTACCGTCCAAGACACGGGGATCGGTCTTGACCCGCAGGGCATGGAACGGATGTTTGAGGCTTTCTACACCACCAAGCACGGGGGCATGGGCATGGGGCTCTCGATTAGTCGCTCCATTATCCAGAATCACGGGGGCAGGCTATGGGCGATGGCGAATGAGGGGCCCGGCATGAGCGTTCAGTTTACTATTCCCAGGTACCAATAGGAGTCCCCTTTGCCGGAGCCTGACGCAATGGTGTTGGTCGTGGACGACGACGTGTCGGTACGCGAAGCTTTGGAAGGTCTGATGCGATCCGCGGGATTGGGGGTCGGGACCTTTGCCTCGCCGATCCGCCCAACTGGCGCCCGAGCGGAAATGGCGCAGCATCCACGGCAGCATCGGATCGCCATTGCTCTTGCCGCAGGTCTGCTTGCCAGTCTCTTAAGCGCTGCCGTGCCCGCACAATCACCACCCCCGCAGTACGTCACCACGGTTTGGCAAACGGAGCAAGGGCTGCCGCAAAACTCGGTGAATGCGATCTTGCAGGATCACCACGGCTATCTCTGGATTGGCACATTCGGGGGCCTGGCGCGCTTTGATGGCGAGCGCTTCAGGGTTTTCGACTCGGCGGGTACTCCGGGTTTCGGCAGTAATCGCATCCTCTCTCTGTACGAAAGTCGTTCCGGAGTATTGTGGATCGGTACTGAAGACGGCCTCATCCGGCTGGAGAACGGCGTGGCCACCACCTACACCGAGCGCGACGGCTTGCCGAGCAGGTTCATCCAATCCATCCGTGGAGATGCCGAAGGGAACGTGTGGATCAAAAGCTCGCGCGGCGTAGCAAAGTTTGCCGGCGCCAAGCTGGAGGCTTACCCCACGCACCGGGGGAAGGCGGTCAGGGAGTTTTACCTGCAGGCGCGGGACGGAGGCATGTGGTTTCGCTGTGGACCAGACCTCGTGCGTTTCGGCGCCGACGGCTCTATCGCGACCTTGAAGGTTCGCAAGCCGAGTGTTTTTCTCGTTCAAGAAGCTCGCGACGGAAGTGTTTGGATCGCTCTTCGCGACGAGTATCGGCTGGTGCGCTATTACCAGGGGGTATTCTCCGACGTACCGCTACCGCCGATTGGGCGGCGCGCCTTGGCGGAGGGGTATGATCCCGAGTATGCCCTCACCATAGCGGAGGGTGCGGATGGGGAATTGCTCCTGTACACGCCGGCCGGACTTGTGTGGATTGTGGACGGGAGGCTCCGTCCTCCCCAACCCTTATCGTTGCCTACGAATGGCGGCGAATTGCCCAAGGTACGCAGCCTCCTGGTCGATCGAGAAGGCAACCTGTGGGTGGGAATGGTTGGGCCGGGGCTGCTTCGTCTCCGGCCGGCCCCCTTGACAGCGTATGCCAAGGACGAAGGTCTCTCCGACTCAAGCTTCAAGACGGTGTTTCAGGATCGGGAAGGCCGCGTTTGGCTGGGCTGGGATTTGCTCTATTGGTTCGATGGGCATCGGTTTCATCTGTTTCCGGGTGTGAACGACATTCTCGCCATTGCCCAGACAGGCGATGGTGACCTGTGGTTCGGCGGGTACAGCGGGCTGTATCGCTGGCGATCGGGCGTGCTGAGCCATTTCAAGGTGGAAGCGCCGGCCGTAGGATCGATTTATCAGGACCGGGAGGGCACCCTGTGGATCGGCGGGTCCATGGAGGAGCGCCCTGGCGGGCTTTACCGCTTTCGCGAGGGGAAATTGGATCAGATCCCCGGCATCTCCGGCGTGCAATCCATCATCGGGGGCCGGGACGGTGGCTTTTGGGTGGCTGCCATCGAGGGGCTCTTTGATGTGCGCGGCGGCAAAGCCTCCTTGTACGCGCCGAACCGCAGTCTCCCCGGCCAAATACGGGATATTTACGAAGACTCGACCGGGACTCTGTGGCTTTCGACCTACGGCGGGGGCTTGTTCCGTTTTCGGGACGGCCGCTTGCAAGCGATTACGACGAATGACGGTCTGCCCAATAACATGTTGCTGCGCATGCTGGAGGACGGAGAGGGCAATCTCTGGTTCACCTCCACCCGGAATATCTTTCGCCTCAGTCTGAAGGAGCTCAACGATTTTGCCGAGGGGAGAATCTCTTCCCTTTTGCCGGTCACGTACGGGGTCGCTGAGGGCATGAGGAGCAGCGAATGCAATGGAGGGAGCCCGGGAGGCTGGAAAACCAGGGACGGACGGATATGGTTTCCTACCCTGCGCGGCGTCGTGGCCATTGACCCCACGGCGGGCAATCGCCTCCCTCCGCCGGTGGTCCTGGAAGAGGCCTGGGCAAACCAGGTGACGCTGGCGGGCGACGGCCAGACTTCCGTACCCCCCGGCAACAACACCTTCGATTTCCGCTTCACGGCCCTCAGCTTTTCCGCCCCGGAAAAAGTGCGCTTCAGGTACCGGCTCGAACCTTCTGATAAGGACTGGGTGGACGCCGGGACGCGCCGCACTGCGCACTACACGAACATGGCTCCCGGAAAATACTCGTTCCAGGTGGCTGCGGCGAACAACTACGGCATTTGGAATGAGCAAGGGGCCAGCGTGCGGTTTGTGCTACAGCCGCACTTTTACCAGACGAATTGGTTTTACGCCCTCTGCGCGGCCATGTTTCTGGCAATGCTCTGGGCGGCCTACCAGTTCCGTGTCCACCAACTTCAGAGGGAGTCCAAGCAGCTTCGGGACGTGATTGACACCATCCCCGGCTCCGTCTGGAGCGCTCGGCCGGACGGCTCCCTCGATTTCATCAATCGGCGTTGGCTTGAGTTCAGCGGAGTCTCCTTGGAGGAGGGACTGGGTCGGGGCTGGGAGGCGGCCGTTCACCCCGACGACCTTGCCAGGTTCGTGGACGAGTGGCGCGCAGCCGTGGCGTGTGGGAAGTCGCTGGAAAGTGAAGCCCGCGTACGCACGGCAGACGGGCAATATAGGTGGCTGTTGATCCGCAGCGTGCCGCACCACGACGAACGGGGAAAGATCGTCAAGTGGTATGGCACGAGTATTGACATCGATGATCGCAAGCGGGCGGAGGAGGCGTTGCGTCGTTCGAATCGCGAACTGCGAGCGATCAGCAACTGCAACCAGACCCTCCTGCGCGCCACGGACGAGCAGAGCTTGCTCGAAGAAATCTGCCGGATCGTCTGCGAGGAGGCCGGTTACCGCGTGGCGTGGGTGGCCTATGCCGAACACGACGAGGCCAAAAGCGTGCGCCCTGCCGCGTGGACCGGGACCGAGGAGGGGTATCTCGCCAACCTCGGCATCACTTGGGCCGACACGGAGCGGGGGTGGGGCCCCACCGGAACGGCCATCCGGAGTGGGAAAACTTGCTGCATTCAGGATTTCAAAATGGATCCTCGAATGGCGCCCTGGCGGGAGAGCGCTTTGCAGCACGATTTTCGTTCCGCGATCGCCCTGCCGCTCAAGGATGAATACGCCAACGCCTTCGGCAGTCTTACCATTTATTCCGCGCAGCCCAACGCTTTTGCGTCGGAGGAGATTCGGCTGCTTGAGGAACTGGCTGCCGACTTGGCGTTCGGCATCGTCACCCTGCGTTCCCAGGCCGCACGCAAGCGGGCCGAGGAAGCGCTGCGCGAGAGCGAGACGCGCTTCCGCACCTTTGTGGACCACGCGGCGGACGCCCTCTTCATCTACGACTTCGAGCAAGGGACGATCGTGGATGTGAGCCGACAGGCCTGCGAGAGCCTTGGTTATACTCCGCAGGAACTGATTGGGACAACGGCGCTTGTCTTCCACCTGGACTCGGATCGAGCTCAGATGAAATCAGTCGCGGAACGGGCGGCGGCGGGTGAAACCGTGATCGACACGCACTGGCATCGGCGAAAGGACGGTACGCTGTTCCCTGTCGAAGTACACACCAGCCAGTATTGGCATGGAGGTCGTCGCTTCCTGCTGAAAGTAGCCCGGGACATCAGTGACCGCTTGCGGGCGGAGGAAGAACGCGAGAGGCTGCGCCAGCTCGAGGCAGAACTCGCGCACCTGAGCCGGGTGAGCATGCTGGGAGAACTGGCCGCCTCGATCGCGCACGAGGTCAACCAGCCGCTTTCGGGCGTCGTGGTCAACGGCAATGCCTGCTTGCGGTGGCTGGCGGGAGATTCGCCCAATCTTGAGGAAGCCCGTGAAACTGTCCGGCGTATCGTCCGCGACGGGAAGCGGGCCGGTGAGGTGATCGCCCGGATTCGGGCTCTGGCGACGAAAACGGCCATAGCCAAGGAACGGCTGGACATGAACGAGGCCATTCGGGAGGTCATGGTTCTTGCCGGGGATGAACTGCGCAAGAACCGTGTGGCGGTTCGGACGGAAATCGCGCCTGATCTCCTACCGGTGTTGGGCGATCGCGTGCAGCTTCAGCAGGTGGTCCTGAACCTGGTGATGAACGGGATCGAAGCCATGAGCAGAGTGGAAGAGCGGCCGCGAGAACTGATCGTCAGAACGCAAAACGATGATGCCGGCCAGGTGCGGGTTACCGTCCAAGACACGGGGATGGGTCTTGACCCGCAGAGCATGGAACGGATGTTTGAGGCTTTCTACACCACCAAGGAGGGGGGCATGGGCATGGGGCTCTCGATTAGTCGCTCCATTATCCAGAATCACGGGGGCAAGCTATGGGCGGTGGCGAATGACGGTCCTGGCATCAGCGTTCAGTTTACTATTCCGAAGCACCAACCATAGGAGTCCGCCTTGACGGAGCCTCAAGCAATCGTCTTCGTTGTGGACGACGACGTGTCGGTTCGCGAGGCGTTGTCGAGCCTGATTCGTTCCGCGGGTTTGAGGGTCGCGACCTTTGCCTCGGCGCAGGAGTTTTTGGCTCGCGAGCGGCCCGATTTGCCAAGCTGCTTGGTCCTGGACGTTCGGCTGCCAGGTCTGAGCGGGCTCGATCTTCAGAAGCGCATGGCCGAGGCCAACCTGGAGATTCCGATTATTTTTATTACCGGCCATGGCAACATTCCGGCCGCGGTGCAGGCCATGAAAGCGGGTGCGCTGGAGTTTCTTACCAAGCCATTTACTGACCGGGACCTGTTGGACGCGATCGAGCAGGCGATAAAACGCGATCGGGCGGCGCGCCGGCATCAGGCGGAGATGCGCGAACTGCACGGCCGGTATGAATCGTTAACGCCGCGCGAGCGCGAGGTTATGGAGTTGGTGGTCTCCGGGCTGCTGAACAAGCAAGTGGCCGCAGAACTGGGGACCAGCATGGTTACGGTCAAAATTCAGCGCGGTCAGGTCATGCGTAAGATGCGGGCCGACTCTCTGGCGGACCTGGTGAGAATGTCGCAGAGCTTGGGGATACGGCGCGTGAAGAAATTGTAGGTCCGGGCCGCCCTCCTCCCCCCAGACGAACCTAATACCAAGGTGTGATAGACATCGTCACCTGCCACGGTGCTAAATGAAGGTGTTATGGCAAAGGTTCCCTTGATTTCGGTAGTTGACGACGACGAGTCCGTGCGTGAATCCCTGGACGGTTTATTCAGGTCTGTGGGGTTTGCCGTGAAGGTATTCGCTTCGGCCGAAGATTTCTTGAATTCGGATCATCTGAGCGATATCGACTGCCTGTTACTGGATGTGCGCCTGCCGGGGATGAACGGTATCGAACTCCACCGTCACCTGGTGGCCGATCGTTGTGAAATACCCGTTATCTTCATCACGGCCCATGGATCTGAGGAAATGCTGCGCTCGCAAGCGTTGAAGAACGGCGCGGTGGATTACCTGATCAAACCACTCAGCGAGGATACGGTATTGAATGCGGTCCACAAGGCTCTGAGCGCGAAGCTGCATTCCCAGGGATAATCACAACTCAAGAACCCGCAACCATAGGTCATTGCGGGATGGATTAAACGCGGTGAGGTTTTCCTCTCAAAACCATCGGGCCATCTGAAGGAGGTGTTCCCATGAGTGAAAGAGGCGCTCCAATCTACTTGGTGGATGATGATGTATCAGTGCGGGAATCGGTGGGAAGTCTGATTCGCTCCGCAGGATTCCGGGCGAAAACGTTCGCGTCGGCGCAGGAGTGTTTAGCCGGCCTGCAAGCTGAAGTGCCGAGCTGTTTGGTATTGGATGTGCAGCTCCCGGGGTTAAGCGGACTCGATCTTCAACAACAGCTTGCCAAGGCGGATATGCAACTCCCGATTATTTTCCTGACCGGCCATGGCGACATTCCCATGACCGTGCGCGCCATCAAAGCCGGCGCACTGGAGTTTCTGACCAAGCCCTGTGACGGTGAAGACCTACTGAATGCCATCCGTCAGGGTATCGCTCGTCATCAGAGGGACCGGCAGCAAAGTCGAAAATTGGCGCAGCAGAGTTTTGACGGCGCCCTCGGTGCGAATGCCGGATTAAGCGAGCGTGCCTTGGCCTATCGCGAGATTGCCGAATTAAAAGAGAAGCAAGCGCCGGAAAAGCTCCAGTTGAAGGAAGAGATCCACAGCGAGGCGGACTTTGAAGGGATCATTGGGCGGAGTCCCGCCCTCCGGGAGGTGCTGCAACTGGTGAAAATGGTGGCAGCAACGGATACGACCGTGCTCCTGTTGGGAGAGACGGGCACCGGCAAGGAACTGGTCGCGCGCGCCATCCACAATCTCAGCCTGCGGCGTTCCCATGCCTTTGTGAAAGTGAACTGTGCGGCGATCCCGGCAGGATTGCTGGAAAGCGAGCTCTTCGGGCACGAGAAGGGGGCTTTTACCGGGGCGATTGCCCCGCGCGTGGGCCGTTTCGAGTTGGCCGACCGCGGAACCTTGGTCCTGGACGAGATCGGCGATATCCCCCTCGAGCTCCAACCGAAACTGCTGCGCGTGTTGCAGGAGCGGGAAATCGAGCGCTTGGGCAGTACACGGACGAAGATAGTCGACGTGCGCGTGGTGGCGGCAACCAATCGCTCCTTGGAAGAAATGATCGTGGAGAAGCAGTTTCGCCTGGACCTCTACTACCGGCTGAATGTTTTCCCCATTGACATTCCCCCCTTGCGCGACCGCCGGGAAGACATTCCGCTGCTCGTGTGGCATTTCGTCCGGCAATTCGCTCAACGGATGCACAAGTCCATTGAGGCGATTTCTTCCGAAACGATGGAGGCGCTGGCTCGATATCCCTGGCCGGGAAACATCCGGGAACTGCAAAATGTTATCGAGCGGTCGGTGATTGCCCATGAAAAGGGGACCCTCTCGGTGGAGCCGACTTGGCTCGATCGCGAAGGCTTCCCAACCGAACCGGCAACACGGACGTCCTTCCGAAGGAGGGTGACGGAGGAGCGCGAAGTGATTGCCGCCGCCTTGGCCGAAACGCGCGGCCGAGTGTCGGGACCGTTGGGTGCGGCCGCGAAGCTGGGCCTTCCGCCCTCGACTCTGGAATCGAAGATTCGAGCGATGAATATCAACAAGCATAGCTTCAGGGCCATGTCAATCCACTGAGGCCCTCCCATAGAGCAGGGTTGAATGACGCCAATCGATTCCGCTTGCCGTCCGATGCGCCTGACCGAAATGGTTGCGTTGTCGGGAGAGGGCGAGCGAGCGCGGGGTAGACCTAGCACGGGCAACTTGCCCTGATCCATTGGGGTCATGCCCGTGCCGGTCACGGCCAGGACCTGTCCCGATGCCTTTGATCGGGATGGCCCTGCTACAAGTCGTGTAGCTACGATCAAGGCGCGTACCGCCCACCGCCTACCGGCTGCCGCCACCTACCATTTTCTGCCCACTGCTCACTGCCTACTGCATACTGCCTTCCTCACGCCCGAGGCCTTGACCCTAGCCCCCAACCCCCAACCCCTAATCTCCAGCCGCAGGCCATGCCTTCGCCATCAAGCGGAGAACCCACGGTCAGCAAACCACTGAGCGTGGCTACCCCACTTGGACGCCTGTGTGGGCGCCAAAGTCCGAGCGCGCCCTTCCGCCCGGCGCACCTTCAAACTCCTTACTACCCTCTACCCTTCGATGTACAATGGCTCCGCACCACAGGTTTACACCTCTTGGTAACGGCGGGATAAACCAGCCGCTACAAGAACAGAGCACTGAATGGCCATCAAGAAATCCGAACTTTACAGCTCGCTGTGGAAAAGTTGCGACGAGCTGCGCGGGGGCATGGACGCCTCGCAATACAAGGATTACGTCCTCGTTCTCCTCTTCGTCAAATACGTCTCCGACAAATATGCCGGCCAGAAGGATGCCCTCCTTGACGTGCCCAAGGGTGGCAGCTTTGCCGACATGGTGGCGCTGAAGGGCGACAAGGAGATTGGCGACAAGATGAACAAGATCATCAGCCGCCTGGCGGAGGCGAACGACCTGAAGGGCGTGATCGATGTGGCCGACTTCAACGACCCCGACAAGCTGGGCAAGGGCCAGGAGATGGTGGACCGGCTCTCCAACCTGGTGTCAATCTTTGACAATCCGGCGCTCGACTTCCGGGGCAACCGCGCCGAGGGCGATGACCTTCTGGGGGACGCTTACGAATACCTGATGCGCCACTTCGCCACCGAGTCGGGAAAGAGCAAGGGGCAGTTCTACACCCCGGCGGAAGTCTCCCGGATGATGGCCAAGGTGATTGGGGCGGGCAGCGCCACCCGCGCCGACCAGACCATCTACGATCCGACGTGTGGGTCGGGATCCCTATTGCTGAAGGCGCACGACGAGGCCAAGGGCAGCACGGGTCTCGACCTCGCCCTCTACGGGCAGGAAATGGACAACGCCACGTCCGCCTTGGCCCGGATGAACATGATCCTGCACGATTGCCCCACGGCGGAAATCTGGAAGGACAACGTCCTCTCGACCCCTCATTTCAAACAGGCCGATGGCAGCCTCAAGACGTTTGACTTTGTGGTGGCCAATCCACCATTCTCATCCAAGGCGTGGAGCAACGGCTTCAACCCCGCCGAGGATGAATTCAAGCGCTTCCCCTACGGCATTCCGCCCGCCAAGAATGGTGACTACGCGTTTCTTCTCCACATCCTCGCGTCCCTCAAGAGCACGGGCAAAGGCGCGGTGAACCTTCCTCACGGCGTACTGTTTCGCGGCGGTGCGGAGGGTGAGATTCGCCGCAACATTGTCCGCCGCGGCTACATCAAGGGCATCATCGGGCTTCCGGCGAATCTCTTTTACGGCACCAGCATTCCCGCCTGCATCATCGTGCTGGACAAGGAAAACGCCGCCGCCCGCAAGGGCATTTTCATGATCGACGCCTCCAAGGGATTCATCAAGGACGGCAACAAGAACCGCCTGCGCGCCCAGGACGTTCACAAAATCGTGGATGCCTTCACGCGGCAGGTAGAAATCCCCAAGTATTCGCGCTTGGTGCCCGTTGCGAAGATTGAGGCCAATGACTTCAACCTCAACCTGCCACGCTACATCGACAGCACCGAGCCCGAGGACTTGCAGGACATTGACGCTCACCTGCGCGGCGGCATCCCCAACCGCGATATTGATGACCTCGACCGCTACTGGCAAGTCTTTCCCGCAGTGCGGTCCACGCTATTCAGACGCGCCGACCGGCCCGGCTACAGCCAGCTCAAGGTGCCCATCGGGGACGTGAAAGCTGCCATCTTCCATCACACGGAATTCACCGCCTTCCATCAATCGGTCATTGACCTCATGGCGAAATGGGAACAGGCCAATACTCGGCTGCTCAAAGGGATCGCCGTTGGCGGCAAGCCCAAAGAGCTGATTGAGAGGCTTTCGGAGAATCTGCTCGAAACCTTCAAGAAGGCCCCGCTGCTCGATCCCTACGATGTTTATCAGCACCTCATGGATTACTGGGCTGAGACCATGCAGGACGATGCTTACATGATTGTGAGCGACGGATGGAAGGCCGAAGCCGATGGCAAGCCGAACACCGATTTGATCCCGGAGTCGCTCATCATCCGCCGCTACTTTGCCGCCGAGCGGCAGGCCGTCGAGAAGCTTGAAGCTGGCCGCGACGCCATCACCGGCCAGATGGAGGAATTGGAGGAAGAACACGGCGGGGAGGACGGCCTGCTGTTCGAGGCCAAAACTGAGAAAGGCAGTTTGACCCGAGCCAGCGTAAGTGCCCGTCTCAAGGAGATCAAGGATGTCAAGGAAGCCGAGGACGAGCGCAGAGTGTTGAATGCGTATTCTGCCCTGATCGGAGAAGGGGTAGCTGCCACGAAGCAAATAAAAGAGGCGCAGAAAGCGTTAGATGCCAAGGTCACCGCCAAATACGCCAAGCTGAGTGAGGACGACGTTAAGAAGTTGGTGGTGGAATACAAGTGGCTGACTGCCCTCGAGCTAGCGGTGCAGACCGAACTGGATCGCGTATCGCAGGCGCTTACCGGCCGCATCAAGCAACTGGCCGAGCGGTACGCCACGCCGCTGCCGAAGCTCACTGAGGAGGTCGAGTCGCTCGCCAGCCGCGTGGACGAACATTTGAAAACAATGGGAGCGGTATGGGACTGAAGCCTGGCTACAAACATACTGAGGTGGGTGGAGTCCCGCAGGAGTGGACGGTCAGAAAGCTCGCCGAGCTAGCGTCATTTAGAACGGGGCCGTTTGGAAGCACTTTGCACAAGTCGGACTATACGGAAGACGGTATCCCCGTAATTAATCCGATGCATATCATCGACGGTCAGCTCGCTCCCACGCGAACCATGACGATCACCGAGGATGCTGCAGGGCAGCTAACGGTTTTTAGGCTGAGAGAAGGAGATGTCATTATTGGTAGACGCGGCGACATGGGCCGCTGTGCAGTGGTCAAGAAGTATCAAGAGGGGTGGCTCTGCGGTACAGGCTCGTTAATCATCCGTTGTGGAGACTATGTCTATCCCGAGTTTCTGCAGCGCGTGCTATCGAGTCCCTTGGCGGTGTCGGCTATTAAGGATGCTAGTGTCGGCTCTACGATGATCAATCTTAACCAAAGCGTCTTGGGTGAATTAAGCGTCCAATGCCCCCCAATGACAGAACAACGTGCCATTGCGGGGGCGCTGAGCGATGTCGATGCCCTGATCGGCGCGCTGGACAAGCTCATCGCCAAGAAGCGCGACATCAAACAGGCCGCCATGCAGCAACTCCTCACCGGCAAGCAACGCCTGCCGGGATTCAACGGGAAGTGGCAGGTCCTTAACATGGCGGAGAGGTCGGTGCTCAAGGCGCGTATTGGGTGGCAAGGGCTCACCACTGCCGAGTACCAGCAGAATGGCGATTTCTATCTTGTCACTGGAACCGATTTTGTCAATGGTCGCGTCAATTGGTCGAGCTGTTGCTTTGTCGATGCCGTCAGGTACGTGCAAGACAGGAACATTCAACTTAAACCCGCGGACGTGCTATTAACTAAGGACGGTACGATCGGCAAAGTGGGTTTCGTCGATTCGTTACCCCGACCGGCAACACTCAATAGCGGTGTTTTTGTAATCCGCCCGAAGAACGCCTACTATGACTCGCTATTCTTCTACTTCGTTCTCACGTCGCACATCTTCGACGATTTTCTGGCGAAATTGCAGGCTGGCTCAACCATTTCGCATCTGTACCAGAAGGACTTCGTAAACTTTAGCTTTCTCGCGCCGGCCTTCGATGAACAACGCGCGATATCCAGTGTCCTCTCCGACATGGACGCGGAGATTGCCGCCCTTGAACAGAGACGTGACAAGACCCGCGCCCTCAAGCAAGGCATGATGCAGGAAATACTGACCGGAAAGACGAGGCTGACGAGTGTCGTCGCTAAGGGTGTGGAAAAGGAAGCGACTACGTCCGCCCCAGAGAACGTCACCATTCACCGCACAAGCCACAACTGGCAATTCAACGAGGCTGTGATCATCGCCGCCCTAGCACATCAATTCGGGAACGAGCGGTACCCTCTCGGAAGATTACGCTACACCAAATTGTCATATCTACTGCACCGGCATTTTGAGGCCCAACCAGAAGGGTACCAAAAGATGGCTGCGGGACCCTACAATCCTCGAACCCGGTATGGCGGACCCGAAAAGATTGCCCAGAATCGAAAGTACGCCAAGGCATGTTCACGCGAAGACCGGACTGGATTCATCGCAGGCGAGAACAATGGGGAGGCGTTGAGCTACTTTGAAAAATGGTACGGTCCCGGAGCCTGCCAGTGGCTCGATCAATTTCGTTATGTCAAAAATGAAACCCTCGAGCTCTGGACGACGGTTGATATGGCGATGCGAGAGTTGATCGCGGATGGGAAAGAGACTACTACTGAGTTGGTGAAAAGTGTGATTAGAAGCAATCCAGAGTGGATACCGAAACTTAATCGTCCAGTATTTTCTGATGAAAGGATAGGATCAGCGATTCAGAGGCTGGTGGCACTCTTTGCAGTGAGAGATGAGCGCCGTTAACAGGAAAGACCAAGTTATTGTGAGCACCGTCGGCCAAATCGAAAAGAAGACCCAGCGGCGCATCGTGAAGCTGTTCCGCGACACGCTGCGCTATGACTATCTCGGCGATTGGACCGACCGGGAAGGCAACCGTAACATCGAGGAAGGCTATCTTCGGCCTTGGCTGGAAAACCGCGGATATAGTGAGATCCTTATCAAACGCGCCCTGCACAAACTCAACCAGGCGGCCGGCGACATGAGCAAAAGCCTTTACGACCGCAACAAGGCAGTTTATGACCTGTTGCGCTATGCCGTGAAGGTCAGTCCCGACGTGGGCGAGAAAACCGAAGACGTCTGGCTGATTGACTGGAGCCACCCGGAAAAAAATCACTTTGCCATCGCCGAAGAGGTCACGGTGGCGGGAAATGACGCCAAAGCTTACGGCAAGCGTCCGGACATTGTGCTTTATGTGAACGGCATCGCGCTCGGGGTGCTGGAACTGAAACGCTCCACCGTCTCAGTGGCGGAAGGCATCCGCCAAAACCTGGACAACCAAAAAACGATCTTCATTGAACGTTTTTTCTCCACCGCGCAGTTGCTGATGGCGGGAAATGATTCGGAAGGCCTGCGCTACGGCAGCATTGAGACGCAGGAGAAGTATTACCTGACGTGGAAGGAAGAAGGGGCTACCACGACCACACCGGGAACCACGGCAACCGCTCCTGTAACCACCCCGGCGCTTGACGCGCCACCCCTCCTGAACCAGGAGGGGAGTTTCTTGACACAGAGCTCCCCTCCTCAGATGAGGAGGGGTGGCGCTTCGAGCGCCGGGGTGGTGCTGAACAGCAGTTCCGGGGTGGTGCTGAACAGGGGCTCTAGGATGGGGGGTGATGAGCTTTCCATTCTGGACCGCGCTTTGATGCAAATCTGCAACAAGGCTCGGTTTCTGGAACTCATCCACGACTTCATTGTTTTTGACGCCGGGACCAAAAAGCTCTGCCGCCACAACCAGTATTTCGGCGTGCGCGCCGCACAAGCCTTCGTGAAGCGCCGCGAGGGCGGGATCATCTGGCACACGCAGGGCTCCGGCAAAAGCCTGACGATGGTGTGGCTTACCAAGTGGATTCGCGAACACGTTACGGACGCCCGGGTCCTCATCATTACCGACCGCACGGAACTGGACGAACAAATCGAAAAGGTATACCTGGGGGTCAACGAAGAGATTTACCGCACCAAAAGCGGTGCGGACCTGGTCGCCAGGCTGAATGACACCACGCCCTGGCTGCTCTGCTCGCTGATTCACAAGTTCGGCGGCAAGGAAGAGGGCGAAGAGGTTGGCGATATTCCGGGTTACATCGAGGAAGTCAAAAAGGCTCTGCCCGTGGGCTTCAAACCCAAGGGCGATCTGTATGTGTTCGTGGACGAGTGCCACCGCACGCAGTCCGGTGACTTGCACGAGGCCATGAAGGCGATTTTGCCCAGCGCAGTCTTCATCGGCTTCACCGGCACGCCTCTACTGAAAGCTGACAAGAAGCGAAGCATCGAGGTCTTCGGCCGGTACATTCACACGTACAAATTCGACGAGGCAGTGAGGGACGGGGTGGTGCTCGATTTGCAATACGAAGCCCGCGACATCGACCAGAACATCACTTCGCAGGCAAAAATCGACCAGTGGTTTGACGCCAAGACGAAGGGCCTGACGGATTTGGCCAAGGCGCAGCTCAAGCAGCGCTGGGGCACGCTGAGGAAAGTGCTGTCGAGCCGGTCGCGGCTGCAAAAGATCGTCGGCGACATCCTGATGGACATGGAAACCCGCCCCCGCCTGATGAGCGGGCGCGGTAACGCCCTGATCGTATGCGGCAGCATCTACGAGGCGTGCAAGTTATACGAACTGTTCTGCCAGACCGATTTGGCCGGCAAGTGCGCCATTGTGACCTCGTACCGGCCCTTACCGGCTGACATCAAAGGCGAAGAGTCCGGTGAAGGGCCGACGGAGAAGCTGCGGAAATATGACATCTACAAGAAGATGCTGGCCGACTGGTTCCACGAGGCTCCGGAGACCGCCGTCAACAAGGCCGAGCAATTCGAGAAGGAGGCAAAGAAGAAGTTTATTAAGGACCCGGGACAGATGAAGCTGCTGATTGTGGTGGACAAGCTGCTGACCGGCTTCGACGCGCCCCCGGCCACCTACCTTTACATCGACAAGCAGATGCGCGACCACGGCCTGTTCCAAGCCATCTGCCGCGTGAACCGGTTGGACGGCGAGGATAAGGACTACGGGTACATTGTTGACTACAAGGACTTGTTCAAGAGCCTCGAAACCTCCTTCCGCGATTACACCTCGGGCGCCTTCGACGGCTTTGATAAGGAAGACGTTGCGGGGTTGCTGGAAGACCGCCTCGGCAAGGCACGCGAGCGGTTGGAAGAGGCACGGGAAGCGGTGAAGGCGCTCTGTGAGCCGGTGGAAAAGCCCCACGATTCACTGGCGTATTTCCGCTACTTCTCGGCAAAAGATTCCGGCAACGTGAAGCAACTGAAGGATAACGAGCCGAAACGCCTGTCGCTCTATACGCTCACCGCGGCGCTGGTCCGCGCCTACGCGAATCTGGCGAATGAGATGGAAGCGGCGGGCTACAGCCCCGCCGAGATCAAGACCATCAAGGCGGAGGTGAAACATTTTGAGAACGTGCGCGATGAAGTGAAGAAGAACAGCGGCGATGCCATTGACCTCAAGATGTATGAGCCGGCCATGCGCCTGCTGATCGATACCTACATTCAGGCCGAAGACAGCACGACGGTTTCCGCCTTCGAGGACATGTCGCTGGTCCAGCTTATCGTCGAGCTAGGCGTCGGGGCCGTGGATGCTCTACCCAAGGGTATCCGCGAAAACAAGGAGGCTGTGGCGGAAACCATTGAGAACAACGTGCGCAAACTCATTATCGACGAGCAGCCGATCAATCCCAAGTACTACGAGAAAATGTCAGAGTTGCTCGACGCCTTGATTAGACAGCGCAAGCAGGAAGCCATTGATTACAAGAAGTATTTGGAAAAAATCGTCGAGTTGACGAAGCAGGCGAAGAACGGGCCGGGCGGCGCGGCGTATCCGAAGGCGCTCAATACTCAGGCCAAGCGGGCGCTTTATGACAACCTCGGCAAGGACGAAGCGCTGGCCCTTGCCCTGGATGCTGCCATCGTTGAAAGCAAACAGGACGATTGGCGCGGCAATGCGGTGAAGGTAAGGAAGGTGATGCTCGCCATTAAACACGCACTCGAAGATCAGAAATCACAAGCCGACGTGAAGGCAGTCTTGGAGTTGGCGAAGAATCAGAATGATTATTGAGAGGCGACAAATCAGCATCCGAGGGCTTCCGGTGGACGTGGTCCGGAAGAGCATCAAAAACCTCCACCTGGGAGTCTATCCGCCGCATGGTCGCGTGCGCGTGGCCGCTCCTCTGGCAGTGACCGATGAAGCCGTGCGTCTGGCGGTGATCGGCAAACTCGGGTGGATTAAGCGCCAGCGGGCCAGATTCGAAGACCAGCCTCGGCAATCCAAGCGCGAGATGGTGAGCGGCGAGAGCCATTATTTCCTGGGCCAGCGCTATCGCCTGAACGTGGTGGTCCAGAATGGCCCCGCCCGCGTGGCCATCCGCAACAAACGCAGGATTGATCTGTTTGTCCGCGAAGGTACTGATACCGCGCACCGAGAGAGGGTCTTGCTTGCGTGGTATCGCCGGCAGCTAAAGGCGCTGATTCCGCCGCTGATCGAACTCTGGGAAGCTGCTATGGGCGTGAAGGTGGCCGAGTGGGGCGTGAAGCAGATGAAAACCAAGTGGGGCGCCTGCAACATCGACGCCCGCCGCATCTGGCTGAATCTGGAACTGGCCAAGAAGCCGGTTCAGTGCCTTGTGTACATCATTGTCCATGAGATGGCGCACCTCTTGGAACGACACCACAATGACCGGTTCAGCAAGCTGATGGACAGCTTCATGCCCCAGTGGCGGCTGCAAAGGGCGGAGCTGAATCGCGCACCGCTGGGACATGCGACTTGGAAATACTGAGGGCAAACGGCACGGCCACGGTGGCCGTGCTACGCAACAATTTCTCCCTATCGCGCGGCCCGCACATCCTCGCATCGTTATCGGCGGTTGGGGTCAAGAGGATGAAGGAGTTTGCCGACTGGGAGAACAGAAAGAGGAAACTCGAAAATCGAAAATCGCAAACCGCTCGATGACCCGATGGCCCGATCACAAGAGCAGTGTCTAGTGATTAGTGGCTAGTGGCTAGCAGGCAATCCAATGAGTCAATGGACTTGTCCCCGTTTTTGAGACAAACAGTTAAGACTCAAAATTCAGCGAATGGTATAAAAAGGCCATTCAAGGGAGGATTGAGTCATGGGTTTGTCTCGACGGCAGTTTACCAAGGAGTTCAAGCTGGCAGCGATCCAGCGGCTGGAGACGGGGGCGTCGCTAGCGGAGGTGGCGCGAGGGTTTGAAGTGAACCCCAACGTGCTCCATCGCTGGCGGCGGGAGTTTCGGCAAGGGCCCGGCAACGTGTTTCCGGGCCTGGGGAAACGGCGCTGGGAGGAGGGCCAGGTCGCGCAACTGGAGCGCAAGATTGGCCAGCAGGCGCTGGAGATTGATTTTTTGAAGGGGTGCTTGCAGCGCATCGACGAGCAGCGGA
>Ga0326728_10010180_pt1 | contig 22149 bp, 27 predicted proteins | sample MB3enrmetagenome_FD_207602 | JGI IMG/M metagenome (GOLD analysis project Ga0326728, IMG submission 207602) | Lab enriched peat soil microbial communities from McLean, Ithaca, NY, United States - MB31MN | ecosystem: Environmental > Terrestrial > Soil > Wetlands > Peat | place: USA: New York... | reverse complement strand
TTCACACGGCGAAGATCTCGTGTTCGAATCACGACGGGCCCATTGCCGGTACCTGTTTTTTAAGTACGGCACCGGTCGTCCTAGGGTTCCCCTTATTCCGGACAGCGAGATTATATTTTGTGAAGTTCTGATATCCTTCTAATATGCAACCCGTCTACGTTCACGGGATTCCCACCGGTTCACGGGATGCCGATCTTGCTGCGTCGATTCGGGATATTATGCTCAAGGCAACGGCCGATTTCACCTGGCTGTCCGAGGGCGATATCGTCCTGTTAAAACCCGCCCTCAATTCACCTGACCCCTACCCGGCTACCACGCACCCTCTCGCAGTCTCCACCGCTGCAGATCTCCTGGCCCGGCACGGTGCAAAGGTCATTATCGGGGACCAGTCAGGGATCGAACATGTCCTGCACCATAAAGCGGGTGTGATCCGCGGGAGTAGCAAGGGCAATTATATCGCGTCCGGCATGGGATCGCCTTCGGACACGCGGTTCGTCAGCTTTGAAGACGGCGGATGGGACGAGGGTTTCTCCCGGTACCGGTCCGTGCGCACACCTTCGTGGCCGGACGGTTTTTACCTGACATCATGGGTTAAAAAAGCCGATCATATTATCAGCCTGCCGCGGGTGAGTGCTCACAGCCAGGCCGGTGCGACGCTCGGGCTGAAGTGCATGGTGGGGTTGCTGCGGGAGGACAGCCGGATGGAGTTCCATGCAAACGGCCCGTACAACAGTTTTATCACGCGGGCGGCAAAGGGAAGCACGCTCATATCCCGCAATGACGGCAGCAGAAAATTTTTCGAAAAAATCGTCGAGATCAGCGATGCGGTACGGCAGAAATTCCGGATGAGCCTTTTTGTGGCAACCGAGTTGCAAGTAACCTTCGGCCCTGACCGTTACGCTCTCCGTGTGGGCAGGTGGGGGCTTGGCAGGTCCTATGTCGTGAGACCGGATCCCGGGCTGGTCTTTGGCAGTACGGACCCGGTCGCAGCAGATGCATTTGCGCTTGCATTTCTCAAAGATCTCAAAAAATCCTCACCGAGGATCCCGCAGTTTGCCGAACGGGTGCTCCTCTCCGGGAACCGGAATGTCCGGGATCTCATAAATATGAGTGTCCTGCAGCATACGTACATCCGCCACGCACGGAAAATCGGGCTGGGAGACCTGCCCAGCGGGCTCATCTGTACCGATGTTCCCCAGCAGATCCAAGAACGATTGAACCAGCACCTGCTATGAGTGAAAAAAGTTCATCCAGTCGTTCGTTCTGATTTAAGAACCGTTTCTCCTGAAGTACGATATCCCCAAAATGACCTCTTCTTGAAGAAAATCGTCAAATTTTCCAGTTTTCCAGTGGAAGTAAAGGGGTATCAATATTCTTCTCTGATTTCTCAATATATTGCCCGGGCATTGCACAGGCAACTTTATGTACATTACTTTACCCCCCAAGAGAACGTAATGGTATCCCTTTCACGGACCCTGACCGTAATTCGACTTTAGGGGATTCAGTCAACAGGCAGAGGAATAGATGGAGGCGATTTATCATCACGATAAATGATCCGGAGAGACTCCCGTGTCAAGGGAAAAATATGAGCAGGTCCGCCGGCAGAATTTCTGTGGCAGGCGGACTGCGTGCAAAAGGAAGAAAGTTATTTACGCGTTTTTCATCTTGGCCTTGGCAACGAATCCGTCCTTGCCGATATAGTACATGAAGCCTTTTTCTTTTGGGATCTTTTCCGTACCAACTTTCTTCTTTCGGCCGCCCTTGTTGTGCTTCATCGGGGCTGCCCAGACGTAGCCGTCCTTGCCGATGAAATACAGGTATCCCTTTTCGCGCTGAATCTTTTCCTTTCCGATTTTAGTTCCCATTTAAACACCTCAAAACCACAATCGGGTTTTGATAATGAAAGTTACCGCCTGATAATATAAAAGGTTTCCGTCGAAGCACGTCGAAGCACCTGATTTCACCATGATTATGGGGGTATTTTTGGCATTGTGCCCCACTAATCGCGCCGTTTTAAATCCTGTTTAAAACGTGCCATTCTAGCGGATCCTCCCGTATAACCCGTTTAATCTGGTACGGCACGAATATTTTTACCGGAAGCGGGAGCGCAGCTCCGACGGGCAGAGCTACAGCCAGAAAAGAACTGCAAGATGCGGTTCCCGAACGGGAAAGTGCAAGGATGATTTTCCGCTGAACGATCCGGTGGACCGGATTATCCCATGATACCGGACTACCCCCTCCTTCCCGTTCTTCTCTAACTTAAGGTGATTACCGGTCTCACCATGGGCGGTGTCGTTTCTATGGCAACAGGCGGGAGAATGCTCCCATCAGGGTTTATCGTGATCATGAACTGCTGGTATGGTGCGGTCGTGTTCGTCGGGCAGACGAAGATCTCGAACTGTTCATTCGGGTCAAGGATATTGTCTCCATTTGCAGTTTCCATGGGAAGCATATCAGATTTCCCGGCGATTGTCCACCCGGGACACACCAGCGGCCGGGAATCTTTACGGGGAATTTTCTCGGTGACGCCATTGGTCGCCCACGTCACATTCACCTTCCCGAAGTCAATTCCTCCCATATTGCCGATAAAGAGGGCAACCGTCATCTCCGCTGCACCCAGCCGCGCCGGGTCCGGGTGGGGGTATTCGACGATAAAACCGAAGGGTGTTCCGTTGACCGCTGAAAATACCTTCACTGAACCCACCTTTCGCATCGCATTACCTGATACACTCACGTAATTCTGCAAAATACCCTGATGCTGACTGCCGGGTATTGCCTCCTGCGTGAGGATGGTCTGGACTCCATAAACGATGACGAGGACCCCGATGATGATTGCAATCAGTTCAAGCCCGGTAACCGCATCGTCATACCTGCGTTTTTGGTGCATCATTTCACCGCTTCTACCTCAAGGCGCACCATCCCGATATGGATTATTCCATCGGGATCAACCGGATATACTTCCATATAGCGGTCGATGAGGGCATCGATAAATTCCTGACGCAGTCCTTCAGGCAGTCGCGCCAGGTACGGGAGCCACGTCGTACGGATCCAGCTGGAAAAATCAGCGTGGGTCCGGTAGGCCATATCTTTCGGGATCAGCTCGACCCGGACCGGCCTGAGACCTGCAGAATCCAGAAATCCGCGGTAATCATCCGGCGTGAAAAATGAGTACGGAAACGGGAAATCCGCAAAAAAGCGACTCCAGCGTTCCTCCTGCATAAGCACATAGAGCACCTCGAATACCTGTGCGGCATTTCCCTTTCCACCCATCTGGACAAGCATCCTGCCGCCATGGTGCAGGCTCCGGTTCACACCGGCAAGCACCGGACCATGATTAGGAATCCAGTGGAGTGCTGCGTTCGAGAAGATGACATCAAATTCCTGGAGAAAATTCAAGTTTCTGGCATCCATCTCCACAAACGCCAGATTGGGATATTCTGCCGGTGAGAAACGCTCACGGGCAAACCGGATCATATCAGGTGAGCAGTCAATGCCGATAACCCTGCCGCCTGGCACCGCCCCTGCAAGTGCGGCGGTTACCTTCCCATCGCCGCATCCGATATCCAGCACCTGTTCATCGCTCCGGAGTGCAAGTTTTAAAATCAGCTCCTCCGCCCACTGCTCCTGTACCGAAGAACTTGTATGATACGCCCTTGCATCCCAGCAAAACTCAGGTGAACGGCCGGGTGACGTCATGGCACTGGATCCGTACAAAGGTACAGGACACCCCAAAATTAAGGATTTGTGTACCGGTGACCGGCACAACCCCATGCCGCGGGTTTATGCCCATTTGTTGCCCATGATAGTATGTTTTTGATGTACTTCCATCTCATCATCACTGATGATTGCAATCTCTGCTGCAGTTACTGCAGGGCAAAGGTATTTGAAGATACGGATGAGGCAGGATGGGGGGCCCCGGAGATAGGGATCGATGATCGTCTGCCGGCCGATCTCGCTGTCGATCTCGGGCAGCTTTACGGTTTCCTCTCACAAGATCCCGGCGTGACCCTCACTTTCTATGGCGGTGAGCCACTCATCCGGGCGGATCTTATCGAACAGATCGTGAACACTGCGCCGGTCAAGCGCTTCATGCTGCAGACAAACGGCCTCCTCCTTCACCAGCTTGATCCGGCGGTCACCAACCGGTTTGCCACCATTCTCGTGTCCTTGGACGGGAAGGAGTCACTGACCGACGCAAACAGGGGGGAGGGAGTGTACCGGGCAGTGATGGAGAACATACGCGATCTCCGGTCAAACGGGTTTACCGGAGAACTGATCGCCCGGATGACAGTAACAGAACGTACTGATATCGTGGATGAGGTCCGGTTCCTTGCAGAAAACCCGGACCATTCCTTCTCCTCCATCCACTGGCAGCTTGACGCCAACTTCACGCACGATTTTTCCCGGCGCCGGTTTCGTGAGTGGGCAGAGCAGAGCTACAATCCCGGCATCTGCACGCTCGCAGGGGAATGGGTAAGGCAGATGGAAGAGACCGGAACGGTCCGGCGCTGGTACCCGTTTCTCGACCCGATGGAAGACCTGCTCAAAAAGCGCGACAGCCTCCTGCGGTGCGGGGCAGGGCACGCGAATTATGCGATCATGACCGACGGCCATATTGCGCCGTGCCCCGTCATGATCGGCATGAGCGGGTACTACGTCGGTCATATCGCAGAGAGTTGTCCGACAGGCCTTCCACGGGTTGAAATAGCCGGAGAATGCCTCTCCTGTGACATCCGGGCATTCTGCGGTGGACGGTGCCTGTATGCGGCCATCATGCAGCCATGGGAGCCGGCCGCCCGCCAGATTGTTTGCGGTACCGTCAGGAACCTGCACGATGTCCTCACCGGGGTGCTCCCCAGCGTGCAGGCCCTTATTGCCGAAGGCGCCATCACCCGTGCGGACTTTGCCCATGAAAAGTTCAACGGGTGTGAAATAATCCCTTAAAATCGTTCTATTCTCGGGAAAAATAATGGGAATCAACGTCCGGTATCATGGAGATGTATTTATACTCAACGCGAAGATGTATATACGCAGCTCAACCTGCACGAGTAATACAATGGAAAGAAAAGGATTTGGCGGCCCGAGAAACTTCGGTCCCAGAGAAATGACAAAGACAGTCTGCTCAGACTGTGGAAAAGAGTGCGAAGTCCCCTTTAAGCCAACAGAGGGAAGGCCGGTATACTGCCGGGACTGTCTTCCAAAGCACAGAAAACCGCGGTTCTAATTGCACCAGTAACTTAATTTTTCTTTTTTCCCTGCCTGAATTATCCCGTTTTTCATACCTGTTGCCTTTTGGCATGTTATGGTGGTAAAACGGTCAATAGCAGGTTATACTTCGCCGGTCCCGTGGTACATCAGATTTTCCAGGGATCTGCATTCCGGATTCCCGGGGAATTCAACCATGGATATACCTATTATCCTGATGGCGATCTATACCGTATCAATGGCAACATCGTGGAAGGAAGCAAAAGAATGTGCCGTGCGGGAAGGTCTGCCGCTGGTCTTTCATGACTGCGATGCAGGAACCTATGGCGCATGTCGCACTGGCGAGCAGCAGGGCACGTTCCGTGGGGGTGCGTTTACTGTGCACCGTTGCATCTGCATGCCCTCAGACCTGACTCTGGAGGCGCTTGCCGAAAAAGAGAGGAAATTTCTCGAAGAAAACCCGGACTGGTGATCAACCGGTCTTTGCAGGCTTCCCGCGCGGCATAACCCCGCCGTCCCGGCATGATATTCCCCGTCCCTGCTACATTTTCCGGATCTCTTCCCGGAACCGGTGGATGATGTCATAGAGCATCAGCCGGAACTCGGCACCGATGTCTTCCCACGATTTTGCCTCCTCGCGGGCCGGCGGCATGGAAGGCGGCATGCCGTCATCCGCTCCTGAGCCGGTTGTATCGCTCCTGAGCCGGGCCCGCGACGCGAGATCGCAGATAATCTCGTAGTAGCCGGTGACAAGGACGATGATAAAGACGACCGGCACGATGACAAACGAGATGAGCCAGAAGAAGTGGTACAGGTTGTTTGCGGTGATCTGGTCTACCCATGCGAAGATGCGCAGGACAAACGCGATGATAAATACACTCCCGATGGCCCGGATGACCGGGAACGGGAGATTCAGGGGGAACGGGAATACGGAGAAGATGTCAGCGGTAAAGAGGATGATCCCGATGATCAAAAGCAGCCAGAAGTTCGTGTTGAGGAACACAACTCCTGACTGGTAGACCGGGTTTGACACGTAAAAGGTGAGGATGTTGGCGAGGACAACAATGATCAAAAAACAGATGATCCCGATCATCCGCGAGATAAAAACCCATCCCGGTGAGCGATGCTTCTCCGGCCACATTAACTGGATATCCCCTGCTTCGTGTACGTTTGTCCTGAATATTATTTAGCCCTCCCGCATCTGCCCGGGATATTGATAACCGGTCTACGGGATATGTGGGCAAATTCCGGGTGGCGTGCGGTATATATCGCGCGTCATGAACCGGCATGCCCATCCCCGCGGTCTTTATGCGGGCGGCAGTTCCTCAGGGGAGATTCCTGCACATTTCCGGAAATACTGTTATCTGGCCGATGTTCCATGCAATCAACGTAATAAATACTACATCATCACTCAAAAAATAACAACAATGTATAAATACAGACAACGTACATCACATCTAAGCATTTTGGGGGTCTGGCGTTCCGGCGTATCTCATGGCCGGGCCTGTTCAGGTCCCTGCTGCCGTAAGCGCTGGCAAGGGGGGCAAGACAACATACTGCCCCCACAAAGCGCAGATCAAAATAACGTGAAAACCATGGATGGTGATGCCGGTGGACTGGAAATCGCTATAACCCCAAAAGAACTGGACCTGAATCTCGGTTTTGACGAATACCTTACTGCGGTGCAGGATCAGCCAAAACCGCTGGTGATCCCGCTGTGCGCAGAATTACCGTTGCCGAACTGCTCGCCTCCCAATGTCTTTGCCGCCACCCGCACGGGCATCGGCTTTCTCCTCGAATCCATCGAAGGGAGCGAGAAAATTGCCCGGTACTCTTTTATCGGGATCAATCCTGCATGCGTCATTACCTGTGCAAGAGAAGTGCAGGTGGATGGCGACCGGACCTTTGCGTCCATCGCCCGCGAACCGGAGGGCGCAAACCCTGTCGACCGGATCCGCTCGATACTTTCCCGTTTCCATTACGTGAACCTGAAAGCGCCGCGGTTTTTTGGCGGGATGGTCGGGTACTTCGCATACGATATCGTGCATGCGCTGTTCCGGCAGGTGAAAAAACCGTGCGGGATCACCGGGCCGGTTTACCCGGACGCCCGGTTCATGCTCACCAAGGACTGCATTGTCTTTGACCACCGCGACCGGAAGCTCTTCCTCTTCAGCAGCCCGTTTCTAACCTACGAGTCCGACCCGGCAGCCGAGTACCGGCGCTGCGAATCGAACATCAAGTCGCTTGCCCAAAAAATTGCCGCCATCCCGGAACAGAAAACCGCTGCGGTCCCGTCCCGTCCCGTCCCGCCGCATTCGCCGCGGCAGGTGACCGACAACACCGGGCAGGATGCCTTCGAACGTTCGGTCGAAAGGATCCAAGAATACATCCGGGCCGGAGATATCTTCCAGGCGGTCCTGTCGCGGAGGATGGAGTGCCCGGTGAACGGGGATCCCTTTCCGGTGTATACGGCGCTGCGGGAGATCAACCCGAGCCCGTACCTGTATTTCCTTGACTTTGGCGATGAACAGATCATCGGTGCCAGCCCGGAGATGCTTGTGCGGGTGGAGAGACGCCGCGTGACGACGGTTCCCATCGCCGGGACCCGCCCCCGAGGGAAGGATCCGGCTGAAGACCGGCGGCTGGCGCAGGAACTCGTCAATGATGAAAAGGAACGGGCTGAGCATACGATGCTCGTCGACCTTGCAAGAAACGATCTCGGCCGGGTATGCAGGTTCGGGTCGATCGAGGTGCCCGAGTTCATGGGCATCGAGAAGTTCTCTCATGTCCAGCACATGGTCTCGACCGTGAACGGTGTGCTGTGCGACCATCTCGACTGCTATGATGCGCTCAAGTCCTGCTTCCCGGCCGGCACGGTCTCCGGTGCACCCAAGATCCGGGCGATGCAGATCATCGGTGAGACTGAACCTGATGCCCGTGAACTGTATGCAGGGGCCGTCGGGTATATCGGGTTCGACCGGAACCTCGAGTTTGCAATCGCGATCCGGACGGTGATCGTGCGTAACGGCCGGGCGCAGATCCAGGTCGGTGCAGGGATCGTCGCGGATTCCATCCCAAAAAACGAGTGGGAGGAGACCGAGAACAAGGCAGCGGCGATGATGCGGGCGATAGAACGGGCAGGGGGGGCATCATGAAAGTCCTGATCGTGGACTGCTACGACAGTTTCACCTTCAACCTGTACCAGCAGGTGGGCCGGCTGGGTGCTGAACCCGTTGTCTTCACCTGCGATACCCCGCTCGCGCAGCTCGAAAAGACCGGCTGTGACCGGATCATCCTCTCGCCGGGCCCGGGTACGCCGGAAGATGCCGGTGTCTGCCTTGACGTGCTCGGCTCGATGAGCCGGACGATCCCCACGCTCGGTGTCTGTCTCGGCCACCAGGCTATCTGCACGGTCTTTGGTGGGAAGGTGGTCCGGGCGCACCGGCTGATGCACGGAAAGACCTCCAGGATCCGGCACGACGGAAAGGGGATCTATGCCGGTATCGCGGCACCGTTTTTTGCCACGCGCTACCATTCGCTGGTCGCCGACCGTGGGTCGCTACCGCCCGATCTCTCTGTCACCGCGGAGAGCCTGGACGATGGGTACGTGATGGGGGTCCGGCATACCCGTTACCCGATCGAAGGGGTGCAGTTCCACCCGGAGAGCATCCTTACCGATACAGGCGACCGCATCATCCACACCTTCCTTTTCGGCCCGGGGGTGAGCGCATAATGAAAGACGCGATCGCCCGCGTTGTCGAGGGAATGGATCTTACATCCGCTGAAGCAGCAGCCGTAATGGTCAGCATCATAGAGGGGCAGGCGACACCGGCACAGGCCGGGGCTTTCCTGACTGCGTTGCGCATGAAAGGCGAGACGCCGGTCGAGATCGCTGCGTTTGCCCGGGTCATGCGGGACCACGCGGTGACGGTCCGGCCCGGGGTACCGGGGACTCTCGTGGATACCTGCGGTACCGGTGGGGACGGCGCCGGGACGTTCAATATCAGCACGGCGGCCGCATTTGTCGCTGCCGGTGCCGGTGTCCCGGTTGTCAAGCACGGAAACCGGGGCGTGAGCAGCCGGTGCGGTTCTGCAGATGTGCTCGCTGCTCTTGGCGTGAACATCACCCTTGATCCCCGTGCACAGGCCCGGATTGTGGAGGAAGTTGGCATCTCGTTTCTCTTCGCGCCGAACCACCACCCGGCGCTCCGGCACGTGATGGCGGTCCGGCAGGAGATCGGGTGCCGGACGGTCTTCAACCTGCTGGGGCCGCTTGCCAACCCGGCCGGCGCACAGGCGCAGGTTCTTGGGGTCTATTGCCCAAGCCTGACCGGCACCGTTGCAGAAGTGCTGCGCCTTCTTGGAGTCCGCCGGGCGATGGTCGTCCACGGGAGCGGGCTTGATGAGATCACGACAACCGGGGAAACGGTCGTGAGCGAACTTGCCGGAAACATCATCACCCACTCCGTGATCACCCCGGAATCCTGCGGGTTTGCCCGTACCACACCGGCCGATCTCGCCGGCGGGGATGCCCAGGAAAACGCCCGTATCCTGCGCGATGTCCTCTCCGGCAGGAAAGGAGCAGCACGGGACATCGTGCTGATGAATGGCGGGGCAGCGATCTATGTCGGTGGCCGGGCACGTTCCCTTGAGGAAGGAATCGCGTTTGCCGCTGATTCTATCGACTCGGGACGCGCACTTTCCAAATTGGAAGCACTGGTGCACGCGACGGGAGGGACCGGATGATCCTTGACGAAATCATCAGCCGCACGGAAAAACGGGTGGCAAAGCTTCCCGGAACATTCCCCGGTCCTGCACCCTTCGCCCGTGCCAGCCTTGCGGATGCGATCCACTCCGCACGGGACCGGAATGCGGTCATTGCCGAGATCAAGTGCGCCTCGCCATCGCGCGGCCTGATCCGCCGCAACGTGGATATCGGCATGATGGCAGGCGTGCTGGCCGGTGGCGGGTGCGTCGCGCTGTCCGTGCTTACGGAACCGTATTTCTTCGGGGGGAGCACACGGGATATCACCCGGGCAAAGGAGATGGTCAGCCTCCCGGTGCTCCGGAAGGATTTCATCATCGATGAACGCCAGATTGCCGAGACCCGTGCGCTGGGGGCGGACGCGGTGCTGCTGATCGCCGCGGTGCTCAAAGACCGGCTGCCGCTCTTTGTCGATACAGCTTATGAAGCCGGCATCGAGCCGCTGGTCGAGGTCCATACCGAAGAAGAGGCGGACAGCGCCCTTGCCACGCGGGCACGGCTGATCGGCATCAACAACCGGAGTTTATCGACATTTGAGATCGACCGGTCGACCACGCGCTCGCTTTCCGGGAGGATACGGCCGGCAGGACGGACGATCGTGTCAGAGAGCGGGATGCAGTCAGCAGCCGATCTGCGGGAGCTGCGCCCGTTCTGCGACGCGTTCTTGATTGGCTCATCGATTATGTCACATGGTGAACCACGAAAGAAACTGGAGGAGTTTGTATGCGCGTAAAGATCTGCGGGATCACCCGCCCGGACGATGCCCGGCTGGCTGAAGAGGAGGGGGCCGACGCAATCGGGGTTGTGGTATTCTCTGGCGGAGTTTCGCAGCGTGTGGTTGGAGTGGAAAAAGCGCGAGAAATATTTGACGCAGTCGGTCCGTTTACCACAACCGTCGCTGTCTCACACACGCGATCAAAGAATGAAGTCCGTCGGATGATAGCATTGCATCCTGATGCGATCCAGATATCGCACCCGTTCAGGTTTGATAAAGATCCGGGTATTGCGCTTATCCGTGTTATCGGCAGGGGAGACCCCCTGCCGGAAGATTGCGATGCTGTCATTGTTGATGAAAGCCATGGAAAAGGCCGGGAGTATGATCCGTCCTATGCCTGCGGGGTCGTGCAACGATCGACTGTCCCGGTCATCCTTGCCGGGGGGCTGAATCCGGAAAACGTGGGAGAGGCCATCAGGCGTGTCCGCCCGTATGCCGTTGATGTCGCAACCGGGGTCGAGCGGTCGCCGGGGATCAAGGACCCGGAAAAAATGCGGGCGTTTATCACGGCCGCACGGAGCGTGTAGGATGGGACGGAAAGGACGGTTCGGGATCTACGGAGGGCAGTACGTGTCGGAGACGCTGATGAGCGCGCTCATCAGGCTGGAGGAGGAGTACAGACGCCTGTCGGGAGACCCGCAGTTTGCCCGTGAGCTCTTTACGTACCAGACCGGCTATGCGGGCAGGCCGACACCGCTCACCTTCTGCACAAACATGTCGCGCGAGCTCGGGTGCCGGGTGTACCTGAAACGCGAGGATCTCGTGCATGGCGGCTCGCACAAGCTGAACAATACACTCGGGCAGGCGTTGCTTGCCAAGCGCATGGGTAAAAAAAGGCTTATTGCCGAGACTGGCGCCGGGCAGCATGGCGTCGCGACGGCGATCGCCGGCGCGGTGCTCGGCCTCCCGGTCGAAGTCTACATGGGGGAAGTCGACACGCAGCGGCAGGCGCTCAATGTCTTTCGCATGGAACTGATGGGCGCGAAGGTGATCCCGGTGAAATCCGGAACCCGTACCCTCAAAGACGCGATCAACGAGGCGCTCCGCGACTGGGTGGCGAACGTACAGGACACCCACTACCTGATCGGCTCGGTAGTGGGTCCCCACCCGTTCCCGTCCATGGTGCGCGACTTCCAGTCGGTGATCGGGAAGGAGGCGCGGGAGCAGTGCCGGAAAGCGGAGGGGAGGGTACCGGATGCAATCGTTGCCTGCGTCGGCGGCGGTTCGAATGCGATTGGCATATTCCACCCGTTCCTTGCCGATCACGTGGAGCTGATCGGCGTAGAGGCGGCCGGGAAGGGGATTGGGACCGGCGAACACAGCGCAACACTCTGCGCCGGTGAGGCGGGCGTGCTGCACGGTGCGCTCTCGTATCTCCTGCAGGACGAGCACGGGCAGATCAGTTCCACTCACAGTATCGCTGCGGGTCTGGACTACCCGGGCGTCGGCCCCGAACATTCGATGCTTAAGGACACACACCGCGTGACATACACAGCCGTAAATGACGGTGACGTGCTGGAAGCATTCTCGTACCTCTCCCGTACGGAAGGGATTATTCCGGCGCTCGAATCCGCCCATGCGGTCGCATACGTGATGAACCACGCGGACCGGTTTGATAAAAACGAGATTGTGGTGATCAACCTTTCCGGGCGGGGAGACAAAGATGTGGCCGGGGTGGCGGCAATGCAGGGAGGTGCGTCGTGAGCCGGATCGGTGCGGCATTCCAGAAAAACGGCATCCCGGCGTTCATCGGTTTTACGGTCGCCGGCGACCCGGACCCGGAGACCTCAGTCCGTATTGGAAAAGCGCTCATCGACGCCGGCACCGATATCCTCGAGCTCGGCATGCCCTTTTCCGACCCGGTGGCGGACGGCCCGACCATCCAAAAAGCGGACGAACGCTCCCTCACCGCTGGCACGACGCCGGATACAGTCTTTGCGATCGTCCGCGAACTCCGGGCATACTCCAGCGTACCGATCGTCCTGCTCATGTACTTCAATTCGGTATACCGGCGGGGGATTGCGCGGTTCTACCGTGAGGCGCACGATGCCGGTGTTGATGGCGTCCTGATCGCGGATATGCCGGTCGAGGAGTCCGAAGAGGCGGTGGCCGCGGCAGAGGAGTACGGCATCGATCCCATCTTTCTTGTCGCCCGGACGACCTCGGACGACCGGCTTGACGCGATCGTGCGGCAGGCACGGGGCTATGTCTATCTCGTCTCGGTGCTGGGTGTGACCGGCGCCAGGGAGGTGCTGCCCCCGGAAGCATTCGAACTCCTCCAGCGGGTCCGTTCGCATACCGCTCTCCCGCTCGCACTCGGCTTCGGGATCTCGACACCTGCTCAGGTGAAGGCCTGTGCCGATGCAGGGGCCGACGGCGTTATCGTCGGGAGCGCGATCGTGGAGATCATCGCGCGCAACCGGCACGATTCCGGTGCGATGGAGCTGGAGTTGCGCCGCTTTGTGTCCGGCATGAAAGCAGCCGGCAACGCTCCCTGCCGTTAACGGGAAAACGTAGTGCAGGATGCCGGTAATACGGCTCATTTTTTATGCGATTAGCACCTGACCTACCATACAGGGAGATCATGGGAAAAGAGGACACACTTGCACCCTGTGCGGCAGAAGCCTTGGCCAGCGTTCGTCAGGTGAATATCAGCGGCAAGAAAGTTGGGATTGCCGGCCTTGATGCCTCCATCGCCGAGGTAGAATCGCTCGGCCTGCGTGACGATGCGGCCATTTCGGCCGAACTCATGCAGCGGATCACGGCCCAAAACTACATCCCCGAGGCATTCTCCGGCGCGTACGAAAAAGCGGTGATGGCGGAGTATTACGCAGTGAGGATGAAAAAGCGGATGGAGAAAGCGCTGAAAAATTTCGAACGGATAAACAACGAGCAGGTGTGAACACGGTCCCGGCAAAACCCCGTATCCTCTTCATCTGCACCGCAAACGCCGCACGCTCCCAGATGGCAGAAGACTACCTCCGGGCGCGGTATGGCGACCGGTATGAGGTTTTCTCAGCCGGGACGCGACAGTCCAGGATCAGCGTCCGCGCTATACAGGTGATGCAGGAGATCGGCATCGATATCTCCGGCCAGCAGTCGAAAACCCTCGAAGTGTTCTCCGGTGTTCCGTTCGATTGCGCCTTCACGCTCTGTGACAATGCGCACGCCGTCTGCCCGGTGGTGCCGACCGCGAAAAAAACCATCCACCACGGTTTTGCTGATCCCCACCTGACCCCGGGGAATGACGCGGAAGTGCTCGAAGGATACCGGCGGGTGCGGGACGGGATCTGCGCATGGATCGACGCCACGTTTGCCGGCGGCCACCCCTGCTGAGACGTCCCGGTGTGGCCGTACCTTTCTGGCTGGTGGAAGACTTTTTTCTGACAAAGGTTCATGGTTTCCCGGTGCCTTCATTGAATTAACGAGGCGCGTGACGGTTATGGGATCCCGCAAAAAAACCAGGAAAAGGGATATCTATGCGGCTTCGCTTGCATTCCATGAGAAATACCACGGGAAGATCGAGGTCCACTCAAAAGTTCCGCTCGCGAACCGCCGGGATCTCTCCCTTGCCTATACGCCCGGGGTGGCAGCAGTCTCAAAGGAGATCGTAAAAAACCGGGACCTTGTCTGGAAATATACCCTCAAGGCAAACACCATCGCGATTGTGACCGATGGTTCACGGGTCCTCTCGCTCGGGAATATCGGCGGCTACGCGGCGATCCCCGCGATGGAGGGAAAGGCGCTGCTTTTCAAGAAACTCGCGGACATCGACGCGTTCCCGATCTGTTTTGAACGGTTCCATACGGAGTTCGTTGATGAGGTGAAAAACATCGCGCCGGTCTTCGGCGGTATTGCGCTGGAGGACATCGCGGCGCCCAAGTGTTTCGAGCTCGAGGAGGAACTGCAGGGCATCGGGATTCCGGTGATGCATGACGACCAGCACGGTACGGCGGTGGTGGTGCTCGCTGCGCTGCTCAATGCCTGCAGGGTCACAAAAAAACGGTTCGAGGACTTAAACATCGTCATATGCGGAGCGGGCGCGGCAGGATTTGCCATCGCGAGGATGCTCAGGTGCATCGGGTACAATCCTGACATCTGCACCAGCGTGCATGACATCATCGTATGCGATACGAAGGGGATCATCTACCGCAACCGCGAGAACCTGTACGCAAACAAATACAAGTACATTATCGGCGAGGAGACCAACCGGGCCCGGCGGACCGGCACCCTTGCAGACGCGATGGAGGGGGCGGATACCTGCATCGGGGTATCGGTGCCGGGAGTCATCACGCCGGCCATGGTGCGCTCCATGAACCCGGATCCCATCATCTTCGCACTGGCGCATCCCATGCCCGAGATCCTCCCCCATGACGCTCTCCTTGCCGGGGCCGCGGTGGTCGGGACCGGGAGGAACGATTACCCCAACCAGATCAATTACGCCTTAGCCTTCCCGGGCATCTTCCGGGGGGCCCTTGACGTGTGCGCAACCCGGATCTCTGATGAGATGAAAGTCGCCGCCGCCCACGCGCTTGCGGGGTATGTCAAGCGCCCGAGAAAAGACCGCATCCTGCCGCGGGTGCTCAACCGCGATGTTGTCAGTACCGTCGCAAAAGCGGTGCGGGAAGCGGCGATCGCCAGCGGCTGTGCGCGGACGTTCGATTGAACCGGTGCCGGGAGATTACCGGTTTTCCGGCACCAGCACGCGGCATACCTGTTCCATGAGCGCATGGTGCCGCCGGAGCTCGGCCAGGTAGCTGATGCTCCGCCCCCCGGCCGGCACCGGTGTCCAGCCGATGCCACAGTCCACATCCCAGAGGACCAGCCCTTCTGCGGGGGCCGGGGGGATCGGCCGTTCCGTTTCCTGGCCGAGCAGCCCAATGAGCCATTCATCCGTCCGCTCTTCCGAACCGACCATGAGCAGGGCCGCCGCCATGCCCCGTACCTGGTGCCAGAGAAAACTTCCTGCGGTCACCTCGAGGTACGTGAAACCACGGTCATCTCCCACGCAGGCACCGGTGACAGTGCGCCAGGGATTCCTGTCGCCCGCCCTTGCGAAGTTCGAGAAGTTGTGGTCGCCGCAAAAATGCCGGACGGCACGCTCCATGGCGTGCACATCTGTCGGGGGTTCGGCGTAATAGTAGCGGTACGTGCGGGACCGGGCATCGTACCGGGGATAGAACATGGCGGGAACCTCTGCCATGCCGGTGCACCAGATATCGGGAGGCAGCTGGAAGTTGAGTGCCTGGCGTGCACGGCCGGGATATGCCGTAGAGAACGCGACGACCTGCCCGAGGGCATGCACACCGCGGTCGGTCCTGCCGGCGGATGAAAATCCTGCACCCCTCCAGTCTTCGAAGAGATCGAGCCGTTGGCAGGCGGTAACAAACTCTCCTTCCACGGTCCGGCGGTCTTCCTGCACCTGTGAGCCGTAAAATCTGCTGCCCAGGTACGAGACCCGGCACGCGAGCCTTACCGGAGGGGGAACCGCCGGGTGATCCTCTTGATCCTTCTCCATGTGTTCTTCAGCGACTGCCGTGTGTATGTGCGCAGGGGCGTCTTTCTCCCCCCGTACCAGACGTTACCGGCGCGGATCGCCCGGAAGATGGCCTGCATATCCGGTTCCGCATCGACAAACGTCCTCCCGAACCCCACGAACCTCGCATGGTGGGCGTCGCTCCCCCCAACGCAGGGTTTTCGTAAACGGCGGGCAATCTTTCCCGCCTTCCGGTTTGCCGATCCCACGATGTACCGGCTGTTGAACGCCTCCACCGCGTCCACGATGTTTATTGCGGCCTTGATCTTTCGGGCGACCCCGTGCCGCCACATGTGGTACGGGTGGGGGAGGATGATGAGCGCTCCCATGCGCCGGGCGATCGCCACGGTCTCCTGCACGTCAAGCCCGGAGGGGATGACTTCCGTGACGCCCAGCACCAGCAGGTGGCCCTGCCGGGTCGAGACCTCGATCCCCGGGATCACAAGGACCGTTGTTGTACACGCGAGCGCCCTTTTTGCACCATCGATACAATCATGGTCGGTGATGGCGATCGCATCGAGCCCGACGTCCTCGGCCCGTTTCAGGATCTCCTCGACACTGCTCTCACCGTCCTTCGAAAAGCTGGTGTGCACGTGCAGGTCGCAGGTCAGCATCTGATCATAGTGTTTTTATCTCTCGGATATTAAGGGAACTTATGCGCATCCTCCTCCCTACCGGCGCTGCGACTGCTGAAACGGTAAAAAAGGCGGCCGTTGGCTTCGATGCCGATGTCGTTGTGACCGGGAAGATCGCATCGTTTCTTACACCCCATGCACTTCGCGAACAGATCGGGAAGGGGAGTTACGACCTTGTGCTCGTCTCCGGCATGTGCACGGCCTCGTTCGAACAGGTGGAGCGCGAAACCGGGGTCCCGGTATACCGGGGTCCGCGGCATGCAGCAGACCTTGTTCTCGTGCTCCCGCTGCTGGGGGAGGTTCCGCTGTCGCGCACGGTCCCTGCCGACGATTTCCTCGCGGCAAAAAAAGCAGCGGACGCGATGCAACGTGTCGGGGACCAGGAGCAGGTTGCGGATTTCGATTTTATGATCCGGGGTACCAGGGTTGGGGGTGGGTCCCGGATGAAGGTGCTCGCGGAGATCATGGACGCACACCGGTGCGCCGATATACGGGAGGTAGTGGAGCGGTACATTGCCGCCGGCGCCGACATCGTCGACCTCGGCTTCGGGTTTGATGCGTCGCCGGCGGATGTTGCCCGTGTCTTTTCCGCGGTTGGGGAGATCGATTTTCCTCTCGCGGTGGACACGCAGGACCCCGGCCTGATCCGGGCGGCGCTCGGGCGGGCCGACCTCGTGCTCAGCCTGCAGGAGGCAAACATACCCGAGGTCGGCAGGGAGGTCGCCCGCGCCGGGGCCGCCGCGGTGGTGGTGCCGGGCGAACGCACGCTTGCAAAGAACATCGCGATGGCAAAACGGGCCGGGATCGCCTGTATCATTGCCGACCCCCTCCTCCAGCCGGTCGGTTCCGGGTTTGCCGCCTCGCTGAAGAAATTCAGGCCTCTCGGTCATCCGCTCTTTTTCGGTGCCGGCAACGTGGCGGAGCTGCTCGATGCCGATTCGATCGGGATCAATGCCCTCCTCGCCGGTATTGCACAGGAACTGGGTGCATCCGTGATCTTCACGAGCGAGCACTCCGACAAGACGCGGGGATCCGTCCGCGAGATGCGGCAGGCGACCGAGATGATGGCGCTTGCACGGGATCGCCCATACCCCAAGGACTTGGGCATTGACCTGCTTGTGCTCAAGGAAAAACGGCGTCGTCGTGAACCGGTACCGGAGTATGATTCAGCCGTTATGGCACAGGGGATGCCGGGCGAGATTACGTACGACACGAAAGGAAATTTCCGGATCGGTATCGAAGGTGACCGGATCGTTGCGGTGATCCACGGGAGGGCGGTGAAAGGAAAGCACTGGCAGGATGTGCTGTACACGATCCTCTCGCATGGTGACGTCTCGCTGCTCGACCATGCAGGATACCTGGGCCGTGAACTCTTCAAGGCGGAGCTCGCGATCCGGTACGGCAGGAGTTTCGAGCAGGACGGGGAGTTCTGATCCTGCCCCTGCACGCGGAAGATCACTGTCACCAGAATCCGATTGAACCGGTCATTTGCCGATGAGCCCGCCGACTGCGCCACCGGCAAGGCCGAGCACCGCAAAGTACAGGGCGGTGATGATCAGGATGCCGCCGATCCCCGGCGCGACCAGGAAACCGAACAGTTCTGCAAAAAGCGTTCCCACGATCATACCGGTGACAAGAACCACGAGGCACCGAAGATACCGGCGACAAACACGGCTTTCGCCCCGTTAACGATACCTCCCCCTGGCAACCAGCCCGGCAACTAACCCGCCGATGAGCGGCCCGAGAACCGGCACCGGCTCACCGATGAACCCCATGATAATAAACCCGATAACCGCGCCGAGCCAGAAATTGCCTTTCGCCATGGATGAGAGTAGGTCGGGCCGGGGAAAAATGTTGGGCGGGATGCTGCCATCAACCCTTTTATTGCCGGCAGGCCCATCTGTATACATGACCACACAGGTACGTGCGTCCCATATTCTCGTCAAGAGCGAAGATGAAGCGAACCGGATCCTCAAGCGCCTCAATGACGGCGAGGACTTTGCCGCCGTCGCGCGGAGGTTCTCGTCCTGCCCGTCCGGGAAAAACGGGGGCGACCTCGGCTGGTTCGGGAAGGGGCAGATGGTGCCGGAGTTCGAGCAGGTGGCATTCGCGACCGAGCAGGGCAAGGTCGTCGGCCCGGTCAAAACCCAGTTCGGGTTCCACATCATCAAGGTGACCGGCAAAAAATAATTTTTTTAAAGTCTCCTTTTCACAGGTTTTCCTTTCCGCTGGCTTCACGTATCAGGATGCTTCCGGATTTCACTACCACTATTTTTGTTTCCGCAGCATTCCCTGCATCAAAAAAACAAAGAACCGGCACATCACAGGTCTTCCTGATGGACTCCCATCTGCAGGGCGATCAACCCCGGTTGATCTATCTCAATAATGCGGCGACGACATGGCCGAAGCCGGCCGCGGTACTCGACGAGGTTATCAACAGCCTGCGACAACCGCTGCATGAACCGGGAAGGACGACGGGAAATGGAGCCATGGATTACCCTTCTGCCGCACGCGAGGCACTCGCCGCATTTTTCCATACCGATCCTCCCGAGCACGTTATCTTCACACAGAATGCCACCGACGCACTGAACCTGCTGATCCATGGGTTTGTGAAAAAAACTGGTACGCCGTTTCACGTGATTACCACCGAACTTGAACACAACTCGGTGCTCCGCCCGCTCACGGCGCTGAAGCAGGACGGGGCGATACGGCTCTCGGTCGTGCCCTTTACCGACACCAGAGTGAATCCAGCGGAGATAAAAAAAGCGATCTGCGAGGACACCCGTCTTGTCGTCATGACGCATGGGAGCAACGTGCTCGGGTCTGTTCAGGATATCAGGTGGGTGGCGGAATACCTTCATGCAAATAACATATTCCTTATCGTTGACGGTGCCCAGACCACCGGGCAGATCCCCATTGATCTCTTGGATATCCCGGTCGGCGCTTTCGTGTTCACCGGTCATAAGGCATTGTTCGGCATCCCTGGCATCGGCGGGTTCTACATCTCCGATCCGGATGCGGTCTCGATCACCCGGCAGGGCGGGACTGGCACGGATTCGCGGATACTCACCCATCCTCCCGAAATGCCGGTACGGTTCGAGGCGGGAACGCACAACTATCCCGGGATCGCAGCGCTCTATGCCGGTATACGGTTTGTCACTTCGACCGGCCTGGAAACCATTGAAAAGAAGAATGCGGATCTTACCCGTTGTTTTATACGCGGGCTGAAACAGATCCAGGGTATTACCATTTACAACGAAAAGCCTGACCTCCCGGTAGTAGCGTTCGACATCCCCGGCATCGGTAACCAGGAGGCGGGTTTCATTCTCGCCCGGGCCTACAACATCATCATGAGGACCGGCCTTCACTGCGCTCCGCTCGTTCACGAACGCATTGACGGGGGTAAAGGATGTATCCGGGCAAGTTTCTCGTATTTCAACACTCCCGAAGAGTGCCGGGCAGCGACAGATGCAATCTGCGAGGTGGCAGAGAGTGCGGATTCTCAGGTCCGTCCAGACGAAGACCTGCGTTGACGGTTCTCTTCTGAAAGAGTACGTGCTGGATGAGCCGCTGAGCGATGGCTTTCTCAAATTTCTGGAACAATTCGGCACGGTCCGGTATCTTGACCGTCTGAAAAAGCCGTACTTCTCGTTTGAGAAAGAGCAGTTCATCTCCATCAAAGGTTTTACCGGGGATTCCAGCGTAGAGGTGCGGTACAAAAAGGAGTTCCAGGACCTCGTTGCGGACTACTTCCACCTGCTGCTCCACTATTATGGTCAGGGGAATCGCGGGATCTCAACACTGAAAGACTACGAAAATGCCCTCCGGGAAAAAATGAGGATCCGGCTGGGCTCCCTGCCGGACGAGTGAGTCATGATACCCTCACGCCGGGTCTTTGAAGATTATGCAGGGGATTATGACCGGTGGTTCGATGAACACCCGGACACTTGGCAGGCACAGCAACGGTCGATCAGAAATGCTTTCCCGGATTATGGCCGGCCGGAAGCAGTGAGATTATCGTAACAGGGATTATGCCCGACTGGCAGGAGAGGTCCCCTTTACCCGCTCCGATGGTTTTAGTTTAATGAAAAATCCCGGGCTTCCGCACCGTTCTCTGCATGGTGCCTGCCGGTGTCAGCTTTTGCAGGTTCTGATCGGTTGCCGGTTGACAGAGGAGTTGTGAGACAGGTTGTCAACGGCCACCATCTCAGAACCTGCCCTGGTGTGTGCTATTCTTAATGGCGTGCTGTCCTGCTTGGGTGCATGTTTCTCAAGTGGACAGTAAGAAGATGGGGCACGACTATTTATAATACTTTTCATTTAACTTTTATAAAAATAAATTAAAAATCATTTATCCCCCCCTCCTCACGGCATGATCACGGAAAAATCGTGGGAAATTCCGGTATCGAAAGATGAAAATCATGACGGGCAGCGAATAAGAACTCAGTCCAGATTTCCCGGAGGCTTGATAGCCGGACATGCCCGGTACCCCCGCAAGTGCAGGCTGGGATTCAGCCGCATCCATGCGCGGTTGAGCACAAAACAGTGGCCGGGAACGCACTGCTGCCATACCTGAAATATTTAAATTGGTTTATCTACCAGAGACATATGAAAATAGGTATTTTTTATCACTTCAGAGGTTAAGATCAGAAATCGGAAATGATCAGTAGTTAAACACCTACAAAATTTTCTCAGTATAGATTAATATATTCAGATTTACACCCTATGAAATTCCAAACATTTAATAATCGCCCTGAATGACCGGGAATATTAGCCATATTTTAGTGTGATATTCATGGCGTTTGCAGTGCATGTAAATACGGAACGATGTACGGGCTGCAACAATTGTGTTGTTGCCTGTCCGGTCGATGCCCTCGAGCTGTTTACGCTCGACCCGGTGACCAAGGAAAAGATCTACCAGGTACGGGATGGCGTATCGGTCATCATTGATTTCAAGGCAGAACTCTGCGCCGGTTGCGGTGTGTGTGTTGAAGCCTGTCCCTATGATGTCATTACGCTCTCGGGAAAAGGTGAGACCAGCTCTCTTGCGTGATGAATCACGTGCAGTGGCACAGTGAAAAACGCAATCCAACAACCAACGAGGCAAAAAAATGGCTAAAAAGATTACCCTGAACCTGATCACCTGCCGCACCATCCAGCAGGGTGTCGGCATGGAAGCAGGCAAGACATCCCAGAAATATTTCGATGCCTGCACCATCATCCATATGCACCC
>Ga0326728_10010179_pt1 | contig 22150 bp, 15 predicted proteins | sample MB3enrmetagenome_FD_207602 | JGI IMG/M metagenome (GOLD analysis project Ga0326728, IMG submission 207602) | Lab enriched peat soil microbial communities from McLean, Ithaca, NY, United States - MB31MN | ecosystem: Environmental > Terrestrial > Soil > Wetlands > Peat | place: USA: New York... | reverse complement strand
ATCAGCCTGCCACGGGCAAGGCGGATTTAAGCGGGTTCACATTTCCTTGTTGAAGATCAGAAGGTGGCCGTCCCAGGGAAATTGCAGCGTGCCGTCGTCGGCGGGCGTCGCCGCCACCGTTTCGGGCTTGTTGTTGGGAAGGGTGACCTCGTAGGAGTTGTCGGCTTTCTTCCAGGTTCCCTGGCCCACCGGCGTGGGCAGGTGGCTGTTCGGATTTTGCTTTTCTAAAACGATCTGGTTGTCGGGAGCCGCCAGCAGGGAAAAACCGGCAATCAGCGGCAGCAGATTGGTGCGCAACGCGGCGGTTTGTCTGGGCGGCAGGTCCGGATGCCGGTTTCGCTCCCCGGTCAGGGTGGCCCGAACATCAATGGTCCAAATGCCGAGAATTTTCTCGCCTCCGAATTTGGGCGATGTGCCGGTGTTGAGGTACTCCTGCAAATCCGTCAGGTTCCCCTCCAGCAGGCCGCGAATCTGCCCGGGGAAAGCCGCGTTGGTGAGGATGGCTCGAATTTTGGGCTGCTTCATCAGGTCGCTGACTTTGGCCTGCCTCTTGATCATCTCTTGCAGGGCCGCGTCGGAGGCGATGTCCTGAATTTCCTTCTGCGTGCCCAGGAGCAGGAGCGGAGGATAATGCGCCAGGCGCCTTTCCAGGAGCGGATTGCGCAGCACCAAGTCAATGATGTCGGCGGTCTGGTAGATTGCCGGCGGCACAGGATCCAGGGCGGCCACGACGCGGTCCAACCGGGAATCATGCAACCCGGCGCGCAGATCGGTGAGAAGACGCAGGCCGGCGGGTGCGTCGGCGCCGGCGGCTTCGGCGGTGAAGTAGCCGGCCACATAGACGGGCAGCATGAGGAGGAAGAAATAAATGGCGCCATTGAGCGCGCCGACGCAGAACCCCAGGCGCGTGTAAACCCGTTCCCAGCGGAAGAACAGGTATTCGTCCTCTTGACACTTAAAATGGCGCGTCATTTTCTGATGGAGGACGCGGCCCGCGATTTTGAAAATGCCCAGGACCGCCAGGAAGGCAATGGCCTCGGGCACGAAGAGCTCCCAGAGCGGATGATGCAAACCGAGAACTGGCAGCAGGCGGCCGGTCAGAGGGGAAAGGGGCCGGGCCAGCAGAAGGCCAAACCACAGACCCAACAGGGAAAAGGCCGCGCGGATCGGCCCGCGCTGATACCCGGCCAGCCCGATCACTCCCATGCAGAGCAGAGCAATAATCCAAATCATGTCAACCATTCTGACCCGGGCCGGGCGAGAATACACGCCCAATACTGCGGGCCGATTCGCGCTTTTTTGGGTGTCCTCCTAATCTTAATCATAATCTTAATCACTGTCTCGTCACCAGCCCGCCAGAACCAGGCTGTTCATCGAATGGGCGGGAATGTCCAGCTTGGCGGCGCGATCTTCCACCTGGACGGTGGTCGGCCCGGCAACGGCATCAGGATTACGAATGATCAGTATCAACTCCCCTGATGGATTGCGGAAGGCCGTGAAGTTATGGTTCGGTGCCACATACTCCATGCCGTTCACAACAATGATGTGGGACACGCCGATGCGGACGGCCCCGGGCCGCACAAAATGGCCAAAGTGTTTCATGGCATAGAACTCCGGATTGTAAATGATCTGTTTGGTTTGGCTGTCAATCTTGAGCAGGCTGTTCTGCTTCCAGCCCCACGAGCTGGTGGATTTCTCGTTCAGGATCATGTTCCAGAAATTATAGCCGTTGGCAAAATGGTTCATGTCCTCGATCATTTTCCAGAAGGTGGTCGCGCCCTCCTCCCACGAGTTGGCGCCGTTATAGCACTCGGTCTCGGTCTGCAGCATCTTCTTGTCCGGATACTTCTGATGCGTGGCGAGCATGGCGCTCTGACCGTCATATTGATAACCCACGCCGGCGATGGCGGGGCCGGTCGCCGCGTCGCCCAGCGCCGGGTCCGTGTAGTCCGCCAGATTCGGGTTGACGATGGTGCCCAGCCAGACCTCCACGTTCACATTGTCCTTCTTCAATCGGGGAATAAGATAGTCGCGCAAAAAGGTGTTGATTTCCTGCCCGTTCCACGCGCATTGGGGATAGACGTTGTTATTATACTTGGGTTCGTTCTGCGGATGGACGGCGTAAAGGTTGATCCCTTCCTGGCGATACGCCTGGACATATTTGGAGAAGTAGAGCGCGTAAGCCGCCAGCGTTTGCGGGTCCTGCTTCATATTGCCGCCCTTATAGGCGTTGCCCGTTTTCATCCACGAGGGCGGACACCACGGCACGCCCCACACCGCCAGTTTGGGCTGATACGCCATCGCCGCCTTCATGAAGGGGATGAGGATTCTGCGGTCCCGCTCGATGCTGAAATTGGTCATGGCATAATCGCCCGGCGTTTCATCCAGGGAATACCATTCCAACGCGAAGTCGTTGGCGCCAATGGACGCCCGGCAGAGGTTGAAATTGCAGCCGGTGGCGTCGAACAGCGCCTTCAACGCCGTCGCCCGCTCTGCGGCGTCCAGCGGTTGCAAGGCTTCCCAGCCCAGTTCGTTAAAACACCCGCCAAAGCCGTCTATGGTCTGATAGGCTGTTTTGGCATCCAGCCTCACCACATTGGACGCCGCGCCGGGCGCGGGAGAGAGCACGGTTGCGGACATCTCCTTCCACGGCTCGGCTGGCGTGGTGCAAATCCAGCGGATCGAAGGCGCGCCGGCGGGCTGCGCTTGAGAGAACCCGTTATGCGCAAAACAAAAGGCGGCGGCACAGGCCGGCAAGGTGAAGCGGCCGGCGCGGAACAGGCATAAATTGAGAATCGTCATGGTGAAAATCTCCTTGAAGCAAATCTTGGTTATTGTCTCGATTAGTTCTTTTGCGGTCATCATCAACGCCCTTTGTTTATCCCGCCCTGCGCCCGGAAAGAACCGTAAGGGAACCGGCGGGACAATGAAAGCAAAAACGCTCCTAATTGGCGGGGCCAATTCCTGGCGCAAAGTGTCAGAGCCGTCCCGGCTCTGCCAACCCCAAATCCTCGCCTCACGATGGCAACATTCCACGAAGACCGCGAGAAATAGGGAGGTTCAAAAACCGTGCCAATATAGAAAACAGAGGGAACCGCGAAATACGCGAAATACGCGAAACCGGAAAGCTTTCGGGGGAAGGGTCTGGATTTTTCGCGTATTTCGCGCATTTCGCGGTTCAAAGAATTTCTTACGCGAGGATTTGGGCTAACAAAGAAGCCTTGATGGGAATGGCTGTTCATGGTCAAAGCAAAATAACTTGATTAGGGTTGATTAGGCTTGATAGGAAAAACTCCGTATGGCGCGAAAGTGGTTCCTGGAGAGTCACTTCCATTGATTTGACGCGAAAAGGCTCAAAACGCGCATGAAAGGCCGGCGTTGCGGTGTGGGGATCATAAAATTGGCACAATTAAGCACGATTGGGCTGGATCAGCATTGGCTGGATTTGGCTCCGGGGATGCCCCCCACTCCCCCGCCGGGAAGTGGAAATAAGTGGAACCAGGTGGAACCAGGTGGAACCAGGTGGAAATAAGTGGAAATAAGTGGAATTAACTGGAATTGTACTTTACTGCGATGTTGAGGATGGCCGATGCGGAAGGAAGCATGAATGGATTGGCGGCGCGCTGCCGGACGAACCGAAACTCCGGGAAAGTCCCCACGGGCCGGGACCTTTGTCCCGCCGCCGTCCGGCCCTTTATGCCTTATCGTCACGCGAAAAGAATAGCATATAAGCTCGATTTGTCAAGGGGAAAATGCGGACGGCTGCAATGCGTCAGTCTTGGATGGTAGGGCGAGACTCTGTCGAGCCGAAACTCGATTTCCTGGGGAGAAGTCACGGCTCGACAGGTGTCGCCCTGCCTTTTCCCCCTCCGTCACTGAGAAGCTGTGAAAGAATTGAAAACGGTCAGAAATCGCTTGCGCAAGTCGTTGATTACCAACGGGGTCATTTTGTGTTTTGGTGCTTTCCGCCAATTTTTCACAGCTCCTGACGCAGTACGGATGGTTCATAAGGGGGAGCCGCTTTGCAACAGAACGCTTGGACTCTTCCGACTTCCGGCGGGGAGTTCCTGCGCGACGGATCAGGCATCTTGCATCTCACCCAGCAGGACCTCGGCCGGAATACGCAAACCACAAACCAAGGCACGGATCATTTTGAGGCTGAGACTTCGGCGCCCTGAGAGAACCTCGGAAACACGGCTTCGGCTGCCCAGGAAGGGCGCCAAATCTTTGTCAGTGAGGCCCTGTTGCGCCATTCGGAAACGAATGGCTGCGACTGGGTCCGGCTTGGCGACAGGGAAAACCCTTCCCTCGTAATCGTGAATCAACAAGGAAAGAATCTCCAACTCGTCTCCTTGTGGAGTGTGGGGCTTGGCATCCATGAGTTTGTCCACTCGCGCCAAGGCCGCCGCATATTCAGACTCCGTTTTAATAACTTTTGTTTTCATTAAAACTCCTCCGCATTCACTCGGTCTTATTCCCGATGCGTTCCTGCAAATCTGACTGAGGATGGGAACCGCCCCAATGCAAGCAGAGCATTCCCATTTTGGGAAAATGGTGTCCAGCCCAAAATCGCTTGCTCCAGAAAATTGCAGGGCCGCTCTAAAGTCTCGAAAGCTGTGCCGCCACCGTCGCACACCGGCGGCATAAAAAGTCTGCGGCGGATTGCCATCCGCCGCTACACCTGCGCACCGTAGCGGCTTTCGGCAGAAAGCCGCTGAATTTCCTTGCCCCTGGTGGTTTAGAGGCGACCTTAGAGCAGCCCTGGTCACCCCGGAAATTCGTCAAAAAAACTTGCGAAAATGCGAAACCGGCCCAAAATCGCCCTCAGATTACGCCTCGAACCCGAAAATCATAACTGTACGACAATGAAAACAAAGCCCACCCATCCAAACACGATGCCCCTCATTGCGACCATGGGTTTTATTTGTCTCACCGTTGGCTCGCTTGGAGCGGACATTCCAATGGGATCGTCCGCGGTGCCTGAGGGCATCCGCCAGAGTCTTATTCTCTACTACGACTTCGACAGCCCGCCGCTCGCCGGCAAGGTTGCCGACAAGAGCGGTCATGGGAATGATGGTTTGGCCGTCAACGTTGCGTTCGTCAATGATGGCCATAGAGGCGGCGCAGCCAAATTCGCCCTGAACGACAGTTACATTACCGTGACGAATAAAGATGAGCTTAACCCGCCGCGCTTGACCCTGGCAGCTTGGATCAAGACGTCCTATACAGACCGGGTTTGGCGGCGCATTTTTGATAAGGGCACGGAAAAGGGCTATGATCTGACAATGGGTGGCGATGTGCCTGACAGCAACGGAAAGTCGCAAGGAGGCCAGGTGGGTATTGAACCGGGAAAAGCCGCTGGATATTCCGGAATTAAGGTAGCTGATGGAAAGTGGCACCATGTCGCCGGCACCTTTGATGGCAAGGACGCCAAGGTTTATGTGGATGGGTCGCTGGTTGGCAAGCCGAGCCACTGGGTGGGAGAAATACCGCACACCGCCTACGATCTGACCATCGGCGCCGATCGGTCCAATCCCGATGGGTCTTTGGGCGAAATAGGCGCTTCTTTCAATGGCCTGATGGACGACGTGATGATGTTCAATCGCGCCCTGTCTGCCGACGAAATCCAAACGTTGTTTAAATCCCAAGGCGGGGTGCTGGCGCCTCAATCGGCACAACCTTCCGCGCCTGCCGCAACCCAGGTCAAGCCAAGCGCCGCCGACCGCATCAAAGAGGCCAGACAACTTCTTGATCAAGGCCTGATCAATAAGGAAGACTACGACCGCAAAGTGAAGGAAATCCTGGACTCAATTTGAATTGATCTCCGCGCCTGGACAGTTTGTTACAAGCTCCGGGAGAAGTTCTTCGATGTCAGAAGCGATGCCATTGCAGCCGGGACAGACTCTTGCGCAGGGGCGGTTTGTCCTCGTCCAACGCCTGGGGCGCGGCGGCATGGGCGAGGTCTGGCTGGCCCGGGATGAACGGCTGCGGGAGCCGGTGGCGCTGAAATTCCTGCCCCCGGAAATTCGCGGCGATGCGGGCTCTCTGGACGATCTCCGCCGGGAAACCGCCCGCAGCCACAAATTGTCCCATCCCAACATCGTCCGCATTCACGACCTGCACGAAGACCCGGATGGAATGGCGTTCATTGTCATGGAATACATTGACGGGCCGACGCTGGCCGCCCTGCGGCTCCAGCAGCCTTCCCGCGTGCTGTCTTGGGAGTATCTGCGGCCCCTGGTCGCGCAACTCTGCGCCGCGCTGGAGTACGCGCATGGCGAGAAGGTCATCCACCGGGATTTGAAGCCGGCGAACCTGATGGTGGACAGCCGGGGGCGGTTGAAGCTGGCGGATTTTGGGATTGCGGCGGTGGCGAGCGACTCGATGAGCCGCATCTCGGCGCGGCACTCGACCAGCGGGACGCTGCCCTACATGAGTCCGCAGCAGTTGACGGGCCAGCGCCCGCAGGCGACAGACGACATCTACGCATTGGGGGCGACGCTTTATGAATTATTGACAGGCAAGCCGCCGTTTTACACCGGGGACATTACCCACCAAGTCTTGCACCAGGAGCCGGAGCCGATGGAAGACCGGCTGGCGGCGCTGGGGATGCAGAACGACATTGCGCCGGATGCGGCCGCGCTCATCATGGCTTGCCTGGGCAAAGAGCCTGGACAACGGCCGCAAACCGCCCGGGTGGTGGCGGAGTGGATCGGGTTGGAGTTGGAGACGAAACCGTCTGTGGAAAGTCTGGCGGCGGCGCTTCTTCCCCAAAGGCCATCCGTTTCGGAGGCGGCGGCGGTTGAGCCGGCGGGAGAGGGCCCCTCCAGGCCGTCGGGCTATGGGCGGAAGCTGGCGGCTGTTGGGATAGTGGCGCTGGTGATGGCCGTGGCTTTTTGGCTGCGGAAAGACATTCTGCGCCGTGACCATTCCAACGCGGCGGTGACAACCGAAGCTTCGGCTCAAACCCCTGAAACGGAGGCGGAGCAGGCGCGCTCCACGCCAACGCCCTCCACCACGCCTGCCCCTGCGCCATCCGCCACAACCGGGGCGCAATCGCCACCGCAAGGGACAGCGCCAAACCCGGCCGCCGCGGCGGATTGGAAGCGCGGTCTGGTGCTTTATTTCAGCTTCCATGAACCGCCGAAAAACGGCGTGGTCCGGGATGAAAGCGGCTCGGGCAACGACGGACGGGTGGTGAATGTCCAATGGACGGCGCAAGGGCGGCGCGGCGGAGCTTTCCAATTCAGCCGCGAGAACAGCTATATCACTGTGGCTAATAAAGATGAACTCAACCCGCCGCGCTTGACCCTGGCGGCATGGATCAAGACCTCCTATACAGACCGGGTTTGGCGGCGCATTTTTGATAAGGGCACGGGCAAGGGCTATGACCTGACAATCGGTGGCGATGACAAGGGAAAATCACTTCGAGGCCAAGTGGCGATTGAACCGGGGAAAACCTATTCACTTTCAGGAATTCAGGTGGATAACGGACAGTGGCACCATGTCGCCGGCACCTTTGATGGCAGGGACGCGAAGATATATGTGGATGGGTCGCTGGTTGGCAAGCCGTCGCACTGGGTGGGAGAAATACCCCACACCCCCTACGATCTGACCATCGGCGCCAATCGCTCCAATCCCGACGGGTCTTTGGGCGAAATAGGCGCTTCCTTTGATGGCCTGATGGACGACGTGATGATGTTCAATCGCGCCCTGTCTGCCGAGGAAATCCAAACCTTGTTCAAGTCCCAAGGCGGGGTGCTGGCGCCTCAATCAGCACAAACTTCCGCGCCTGCTCCTACACAGACCAAGCCAAACGCCGCTGACCGCATCAAACAAGTCGAGGAACTTTTTGATCAAGGGCTTATCAACAAGGATCAGTACGACCGCAAGGTGAAAGAAATCCTGGATTCGCGTTGAGTTGCTCTCCGCAAAGGCGTGGCGACATTCGCATTTCGGACGGCGTGCTTAGCGCGTGGGAGCAACATGGGCCTCCTTTGGAGGCCACAGCCCAAAGCCCCGCCCTTTGTGCGGGGATTTTTACTCGGTCGTATTCCCGATGCGTTCCTGCAAATCTGACTGAGGATGGGAGCCGCCCAATGCAAGCAAAGTGTTCCCATTCTGGGAAAATCGTGTCCAGCCCAAAATCGTTTGCTCCAGAAAATTGTTTCTTGAAGACCCGCCGGTTGCGCCAGCCCCTCAACCGGCGCCCGCCATGCTTTTGGTTGCCTGCTGGAAGGCCGGGCGCAAATCGGACAAATATAGTGGACACGTCGGCGGGATTCAGCCGGGTCAATCCGCGCCCTCGGCGGCTTGACGCAGGGCGAGAAAAGCTTCTTTCAATCCCTGACTCACTGCGCTGTCCGCCTCGCGAAGAACGAGGACCTGGTATTGATCGAGAAAATCTTTGCGAAGGCGATGAAAGAGATGCAAGAAATGTCGCAGGAATCCGATACAGTCGAGAACGGCAATTTCGACACCGCCTGTTTCGTCGTATTTCGAGCGGGCATATTCCCGAATGTCGTCGCTGACGGGCTCCGTCGTGATGAAGATGTAGTTTTGAACTTCTCTCCCTTGTGCGGCAATCTTTTGAAGTGCGCGGTCAATATCGCCGCGCTGCACAGTTTTATTCTTCATCTCATAACTCGTCACCACTTTATCATCGCCAAGCACTGTGATTTGGACATCGCCCACCGCGCCGGTTTGTTCATCGGCGGCGTTGTGAGCGGTAAGATGGAGCACACGCTCCCCGAGTCTCTTTTGAGCGGCTTCGTAAGCGGCGGCAACAACCAAGACGGGCAAGCGGCTCGAACCTTTGCAACGCAGATGCTGCTCAACCAAGTTCACCGTGTCCTCGGATGAAAGGGGAAGCGCATCCGCAACCTGGCCAATGCCGGAAAGAAGAGTCTTCAAACGCGCTTTGCGCGCATCGCGGTCGAGCAATAGCAATCGAATTGACTCGCTCAAAATATCCTGCGCCGGCACCTTTCCAGTCCGAACATCATCCAGAAGTTGCAGCGCACCCTGATACATCGCCATCGGACGCCCAACCAAAACAACCTTTGTCGTCAAAGTCTGATCCATGTTTCGCAAAGTCGGTGTGAGAAAGGCCGTGGTCGAGTTGCAGGGCAGATTGTGCTTTGTGATAAAGTCGCCGACGAATTGCTCGTCATAACTGCGGCCGGAGAAACAATCCTTGCCGCCGATTTTTGTGTAGGGCTTGCGCGGATCAATTTCCGGGCGATGCGCTTTTGCCAGCGCGCATGACAGGAGCAGCCGCACCCCGGCGCGGTTGCTTGGACAATTCACAACGGAAAGAACTCGCGCCGCGATTTTTTCGTCGTGAATCAGTGAGCGGCTCAGATTCGCTTGCGCGCGCTGCAGCGCCGCCTCAAGAAGTGTGAAACAATTCTCCATTGGAGTGTCTGCCCTGGGATTTGATTTTCCGCGGGTCGTAATTTGTCCAGAGAATCTCCACGCGCTGGTCCTTCGTGGAGTGGTTGGTTCGCGCGGGCGAAATCGTTTTGTGCCACCGCGGCGCCGGATACAGTTCGTCGAGTATTTCCGCCTGATAATTGGAGAACGCAACCATTCCTTGAACGGAATTCAATACTTTCGCCAGATCGCGATGCTGCGCATCCGTCATTTCAAAACCGTAGGCTTTGGAGTCCCCGCGCGTCGAATGGACGTAAGGCGGGTCACAATAAAACAGCGTGGTTGGGGAATCATAGAGCCGAATGACGTCAATGGCGGGACGATTTTCGATCTGAACGCGGAGCAGCCGCCCGGCCACCGCGGGCAGGTCTGTCACCGCGCCGAGCCAGCGGCTGATGACCCCGCTCATGCCAGCGCGGCTGGTATTTTTGCAATTCGCCCAGCGGCCAATGGTCGCGGTTTGCGCCAGCCCCGTTCGCACCTGTCGCGCGCGGACGTAGAACCGGCGGGCCCGTTCCAACGGCGGCAAATCGGGGCTGACCTCACAGGCAATGGCAAATTCCTCCCGAGCGAACGGAGTCAACCCAATGGCTTCGACCAATCGTTCTTTTTCCTCGCGGAGAACCCGGAAAAAATGCACCACTTCGCCGTCGAGGTCATTAAACGTCTCCACAGGCGAGGGGTCTCGATTCAAGAGCACCGCGCCCGATCCGGCGAAAGGCTCGCAGTAATGATGACAATCTGGAAGCAGAGGAAGGAGCCAATCGAGGTGCGAGAATTTTCCGCCATACCAGCCGAACGGGATGAGTTTCTTCTTGTCCGAAAGGCGGGCGATGGGCGGCGGCGCTGTCCGCCCGCCGCGCAAAGCCTCGCCTTGGAAATGATAGGGCGGCGCATCTTCGCGCAACTCCATTGCCTCCGGCTCTTGTCCGGGACGATTGCCAGACGAGCGAGTTTGCCCGCGCGCCTTTGCGGCGGATTTCTTTCTGGGTTTCGCCATGGCGGAATTGTGCCGGCTGATTCCGAAATTTCGAGGCAAATCTTTGCGAAAACCACGTTCCCAACAGGCGTTGCCCGACCGGGCCTTTCATTCCAGCGCAGGATTTAGGTTTTCGGCCCGACAGTGCGTGGAATCGCTGCTGCCAGCCATGCGGGGGCGGGTGATGCGGGCCGCGAGGGCGAGCGCTCCCCGGAAGCAATTCACTATTCAAAATTCATCATTCCCAATCCCTCCCGCATTTGTGGATAGAATTTCACACAATCGCCACACGATTGTCACAGGGCTGTGAGAAACTTGGCCCGTGAAAAAAGTCCTGATCCTGACAGCCGGGTTCGGCGACGGTCATAACACGGCGGCCCGCAATGTGGCGGACGCGCTCGAATTCGTTTCCGACGGCGTCCAGGTGGAGGTGCTGGATGTGTTCCAGAGCAGCCTGGGCATCGTCAATGATATTTTGAGAAAGACCTACCTCGGGCTGGCCCGTTACGCCCCCGGCATTTGGAACGGCGTCTATGCCATGCTGGACAACTCCACCTCGCTCGAACAAAAGCTGCTTTCCTTCGGCAAGTTGAGGAGCGCCCTGGCCGGCATCCTGGAATCCTCGCAGCCGGATTGCGTGCTCTCCACCTATCCGGTCTATGGGCATGTCATCCAGGAGATTTATCGCGATCATTCCGAAAAGCCGTTCCGCTTCATCACGGTGGTGACGGACTCGATCTCGGTCAATTCGTCCTGGTATCGCGCGCCCAGCGACTGGTTCTGCGTGCCCAACGAGGCGACGGCGGAAGTGCTGCGGCAGCATGGGGTGGCCGGGGACAGGATCAAGGCGTTTGGGTTCCCGGTCAGCCCGGTATTCGCGGAGAAAAGGGAGGAGACCCTGCCCGAATTGAAATGCGCTCCCCCCTTCAAGATTCTGTACATCATAAATACCGGGAAGAAGAAAACCGGCAAGGCCATTGACCGCCTGCTGGAAATTCCCGGCGCGCGCCTGACCATCACCGTGGGCCGGGACGCGGAACTGAAGGAGGCATTGTCCCGGCGCGCGGAGAAATTCGACGGGCGCGTGCAAATCCTCGGATGGACCAATCAGATGCCGCGCCTGATGCTGACGCACCACCTGGTGGTGACCAAGGCGGGCGGGGCGACGGTGCAGGAGGCCATTGCGGCGCGGTGTCCCATGATTTTGAACCAGATTCTCCCCGGCCAGGAGGAGGGCAACGCCCGGCTGGTGGAGGAAGCCGGGGTCGGAGTGGTGGCGGAGAAGAACCGGGAAGCCGCCGAATGGGTGGCGAAGGCGTTTGCGAATGGGGGCGAGATTTGGGAGCGCTGGCGCGACAACCTGGCCAAAATATCCAGGCCGGACGCCTCCATCCGCGTGGCCGAACTGGCCCTCAGCCAATGCGAACTGGAAGGGCCGCAAAGCCGGCGGCTCAAACTCTTTGAGGCGCGCACTGCGCCGGCGCCGGCCTTGCCCGCCCCGTCCGGCGGCGCGGTGGAAACGCGGATGTTGCTGTGCGATTTCCACATTCACACCAACTATTCGGACGGCAAATTGACCGTGCCGGAGGTGGTGGATTTTTACGGGCGGCGCGGGTTTGACTGCATTTGCATCACCGACCACCTGGGCGACCCGCGGCGTCTGATCGGCAAACTGAGCAGGCTGGCCAGCCTGACCCTCGGCCGGGAGCAACTGGACGAGTATTTCGATGTGCTGGACCGGGAAAAGCGCCGGGCTTGGCGCAAATACCGGATGCTGGTGATGGCGGGAATTGAATTCAACAAGGACGGCTACACCCGGAAGACCTCCGCCCATTTGCTCGGGCTGGATCTGAAGGCGCCGATCAACCCGGCGCTGGATTTGCCGGAAACCATCGCCGAAATCCACGCCCAGAACGGGCTGGCCGTGGCCTCGCATCCGCACCTCATGAAAAGCGAGTGGGGCAAGAACACGCTCTATCTGTGGGAGAACCAGGAAGTGTTCGCCCCGTTGATTGACGCGTGGGAAATCGCCAATCGCAACAACATCTTCACCCCGGTGGGCCTCAAGCGCCTGGCCTTTCTGGCCAACAGCGATTTTCACAAGCCCAAGCACATCTATTCCTGGAAGACCCTCCTGCGCTGCCGGAAGGACCCCGAAGCGATCAAGGCCTGCATTCGCAAAAACGAACAGATCGCCATCACGCTCTACCGCGACGGCGATGCCTGGCCGGGGGAGGAATTGCCAAAGGCTAAAATGCCCGAGGAAGAATTCCGGCCGGCGGTCTTGTCGGCCTGATGGTTCCTCATTGGAGGTCAAGACCCACGCCCTCCTTGGTGCTGCGGGCGTAAATGCGGCCGTTGCTGATGGCGACGGAATTCCAGCACTTGCCGGCCAGGACATGGCTGCGGGCCAGTTCGGTGTAAGCATCCGGCGTTGCCTTGACCAGCACCAGGTCTCCCGTGTCACTCAACACCAGCAGGTTTCCATCCGCCAGCGCGACGCCGCCGGGGCCAAAACCGGTCTTGGACCACTTGACCGCGCCTGTGGCCGCGTCCACGCACTTGAGCGGCGCGTTGCCGAACTGCGTCTGGCCGGTGAGACCGTAAATGAACCCATTGAAAGCCACCGGCGTGGACCACTGGTTGGCTTCGTCGTTGCCCGGCACCTTCCAAATCTGCGTGGCCGCAAAGGCGCCATCCGCCTTGGTTATTTTGCAGGCGGCGGTGCCCAGGCCGTAGGCCTTTGAGACGTAAACGATGTCGCCGGAGACCACCGGCGAACATCCCGCCGCGCCGTTGCCGCTTGCGAACGCATAACGCCACAACACCGCGCCGGTCTTGGGCGCGACGGACACCAGACCTTTGGCCGTGAAGAAAATGATCTGGCGCTCGCCCAGGATCGTGGCCGCCACCGGCGTGGACTGCGTCATCTCGTCATCCTGGCCCTTCCAGACGACGTGGCCGTCCTTTTTGTCAAAGGCCAGAAGAGCTTGTCCCAGGCCGCCGCCCGCCACGAACACCAAATCGCCGTCAATCAATGGCGAAGCCGCGCTCTCCCAACGAATGTTCCGCCCCGCGTGTTCTTTCATCAGATCACAGGACCATATCTGCTTGCCGTCGGACGCATTGAGGCATTTAAGCATCAGGCGGGAGGAAAAGGCATACACCTTGCCGTCGTCGCAGGATGGGGTGGAGCGCGCCCCGTCGCCGCCGTCGTTTCCGCGCGCGCCGCTATCTCCGCCGCCATCGTATATGGAACTGCCCACGCCCATCGGCACGGCCCAAAGCTCCTTGCCGGTCGCGGCGTCCAGCGCCACGCAAGTCTCCTGATTGCCGCCGTCAAAGTCGCGCGTCACCAGGGTATAGACTTTGCCTTCGCCCAGGGTGAAGGAACTGAAGCCATTATTGAGCGGGGTCTTCCAAATCTGGCGCAGACCGCCGGCCGGCCAGTTGGCGGGAATTTTTTCCGGGCTGGCGCCGTCGTGATTCGGGCCGCGGTACTGCGGCCAATCCGCGCCGCGCAAAGGGAGACAAAGTGCGCCGGCCAAAAGAGCCGGCAGGACGATATTTTTCATTTTGATACTCATAATTTGATATAGAATTCCCTAAATTTGGCCGGTGTCAATCTCCCAATGGCCGGATCTTAAGGCGGCGGAGGCGGTCCGCGCGGTCAGTTCGGCGCGGTTTCGGCGGGCAGGTCGTCCAGGGAAACAATGTGGACGGGATCCAGATGGACGGGGTGGCCCTCGCTGTCAATAATAATTACCACGTGCTTCCCCAAGGCCATGAAGTCGGTGTGCGGCACGTCATACTTCCTGCCGTCCGACAGCCGGACGGCAAACGGCATGATCTCCTCGTGCAACCGCTTTCGAATAAACTCCATGTTCATGCCATTCTATTCGGCCAAAACAGCTCATCTGTCAAGGCTGGGAATCTAGGGCGCGGCCGGGCCGGGTTTGGGGGCGGCGGCGGTTTCGTCCAATTCGAGACGAAGGTAGTCGTAAATGATGCCGCTGGTCAGGCTGCCGGCGGGGATGGCCAGCTCCATCACGTTCCCGCCCGCTTTCAGCAGGGAAGCGTCAAACGATAGGTCGCGCTCCGACCAATAGCCGCCAATGCCGTCGCGGTTAATGGTGGCGTTGTAAGCAGGCGCCCGGACACTGCCCGCGGACTGCCCGTTGAGTGTCACCGCGATGGCGCTGGCGCCGGAACCGCAGATGGCCAGGCGCAGCGTGGCCTTTCCATGCAGCGCGGCCGGCTCGTCAAACTGAATCGTCCAGGCCGTGCTTCGGCCCCGGCCTCCTCCCGTGCCTTTCTCGATGGTGTTGTTCGGGTCTTCGCAGTGCGGCACCTGCTCGAAATACCAGTCCTTGCGAAAATCGCTTTTGCCGATGATGTAATGAACGTCGTTGGGAAACAGTTGGGCATAGAGAAGATACATTCCCCAGTGGAAATACTGGTCGCCCTTGAAAAACTCCGCCCCGGCGCGGTTGGGGATGCCGATGTCCCAAAGCTGCCTGCCGTAGCGAACCGGCTTCCACTCCAGATTTCCCAGGCTGACGTTTTGGCCTTCGGCGACGGTGATGTCCTGCCGGGCGAACTCGCCCAGGATTCCGTCGGCGATGGCGTGAAGCTCGTATGTTCCCGGACGAACCTTGGGAATAATGAAGCGGCCATCGGCGCCGCCTTTGACCCAGAATTCATAGTGCTTGGCGTCGTTCTGCCAGTCCATGCCCGCCGAATCGGGGAAGGCCAGGCCGACGAGCAGGTTGGAAAAGGCGGCGGTGGCGGCCTGGGGGTCGTTCAAGACGAGTTGGCCGGTGACGGCGCCGCGCTGGCTCTTGTGCGGGTAGTCCACGCCGGAAACCCAGTCGTAAGGCCAGGCCGCGGCCTCCTTCGCCGCCTGCTGGAGCGCGTCCTGGAACAATTCATCGGGAGCCGTGCCGGAGTTGACGTAAACCAGGATGGGGCCGACGACTTTGGACCAGGTTTCGCCCGCCGCGATGGGACAGGAACTTCCCCCGTAATGGGTGCCGCGCCAGTAATCCAACAGCGTCGGGTCGCCGCCGGGGTTGTCATCCAGGTGCCCGGTCAGTTCGTCTTTGGTGGCGCCGCCGCTGAGGAATTCGGTGGTCGGATTGATGAAATAAAGGCCGATATGGCGCCGGGTGCTGGACCAGCCGAAGGCGGGGATTCTGAATTGATAGGCCGAATAGTCATATTTGTGCTCGGCCTTGCCAATGAAATTGCCGGTCGTCATGCGGCGGGCTTCTTTCATGTTCAGCGGCGAACCATGATCCCAATCATAGCTGGTCGGGATCAGCCCGTTGCGGGCGGCGTCAATGGACAGCCAATCGAAGACCTGGGCGTTGAGCTTGGCGCCCCACCGGCTCTCGCCAATCTGCGCCTGGCCGCCGCCGGCGGCATGGCTGAAAATGGCGTAAGTGTATATTCCGCTCTCCCCGCGGCCGAGGGTGAAGCGGATTTCCAGGCCAACGCCGCCGGTGGTTCCCTTGACCGAGACCTCGCCCCGCTCCGCGCCGTTGGTTTTCGGATCAATCGTGATGCCGGCGACCGCGCCGGCCGGGGCCTGCTCCCAATAGCCGGCGGGGTGGCCGGAGCCGTGGCCCAGGGTTTCGATGTCCTTATAGACCAGCGAAGTGAGGTTGGCATTGCGTTTGTCCACCTTGGCGGTGACAATCCCGTTGGCCAATGTGTATGCGGCTCCGTCATCGCTAATCGTCACGGGAGCGTCCGCCGCCGCAAGGTTCCGGGCGAAGAGGGCGAGGGCAAGGGCCAAAATGATTTGCGCACTTTTTTTCATGGGATGAGCCTCGCGTTAATTTGATTTCAAGTTACTCCTTCGGCACAGAAATTCTGAAATTCGGGATCGGGGAGCGCGACCGTCCCGGTCGCCGCAGTCGGCGTCCCGCCGGCTGCTTCCAGAGGTGAATGTTTTCGGCCAGAGGCCGATAACGGCGGGCGCGGACGCCCGCGCTCCCCAACAAATTGCCAAATCCGTGCTGAGATTTCATGGTCGCGGCATTAGGGCGGCGTGATTGTTTTGACGGGCTGTAGGCGGACGGGGCCGAGCAGGCCGGCGTCGCGCAACGGCAAACGGGAGGCGTCAAACTTGCCCCCGCCGGTCTTGCTGTTCATGTTGGCGTCGTAAAAGTATTTCCAATTGAATTTGCGGATGTCGAGGTCGCGAACGCGATTGAGGGCCAGATTGGTTACTTCGATCTCCAGAACGTTTTTGCCCGGCAGTAGAAACTTGCCCACGTTGATTTGCCAGGGCGCGCACCAGACCGCGCCAACGTCGTGCCTGTTGATTTTGACGCGCGCGGCTTCGCAAACCCGGCCCAAGTCCAGCACCCAATCATCGGCGTATCCGGGGAACGGAGAAAAGTAGAGGACAGGATGGTTCACATCGCCCGATGAATCCATAGGAAGTTGTTCGATGGGACGATCAAAGGTGATGGTGTAACGGGCCGTGCCGGCGAAGCGTTTGGCTTCGGGATCGTCGCAGGTTGTCCAGGAAGCGAGGTTTGTGGTGGTGAACGCGGCGGGCAATTCCGGGCCGCCTTCCACAAATTGTACGTCCCAGGTTCCGGTGACATCTTGCGCCGGGCCGGCCGGTGCGACATCGATATCCGGTGCGCCGGTCACAGTATGTACCGGCTCGGCATTGAGCCAGGCTGGGCCGTCCACGGTTCTCGTGTCGAAGGTGCGCAAGATGCGCGATTCGCCGGGGAGCAATTGCAGATAAACTTGCGTCGCGCCGTCCGCCTGTCGCAAGGCCGCCACGCCGCTACGATTTTCAAAACGAGGGTCCAGCAGCACGGCGGACCTCGCCGAGGTGCCGAGCGAAATCCAGCGGTCAACCGGTTTGTCGCTGCGATTGGCGATAAAGTACTGGTAGCCTTCAGACAGGTAACCTTCCTCATGGGCGCGACGGACGAACCATAGGCCGTCGTCCATCATCGGCTCGCGCAGGGCTTTGGATGGTTTCAAGAGCGCGTCCACGTTGTCGCTGACGAGAAAAACGCCTTTGCCAATTGTGGCCTTCCGGACCAGCGGGTCGGCGGTTGGTTCCAGTTTGAGCTGGCCGAGCAGGGCCTTGAACTTGGAGCGGCGCGCTTCCAAATTGCCAAAGCCCGGCACGTCGGAGGGCAGATTTTTGACAAAGAGAATCGTCGCGCCGGAACGGGCCAGGGCGGTCAACTTTTCCAGACTTGCTTCCGGCATGAGACGGCAAGCCGGCACGAGGATGGCGCCGGGCCAATTTCTCTTGAGAGGCCTCTGAGATTGCATCAGCACTTCTCCGCCTTTCCTGCCTGCCGCGCTGAACCGGGCCGCCGGCGCGTCCAGCGCGCCCAGGAATCGGTCGGAAATGTAGTCGAAGGCGTAGCCGCGGTTCAGGAGGGCCAGGGCGGTCTCGCTGCAAGTGGCGGGCATGGGGTTGGCAATGATGAGATTGCCGGCGCCGGTTCCGGGAGCGGACCAGGTGTCGAAGACGTTGTAGTAAAGAAGAACGTCATTGGCCGATACGCCGCTTTGCAGGACGGATTGGACGCGGGTCACGTAGGCGTTGAATTCGGGAAGGTCGTGCCACAAGCCCCCGTACGGCCCGAAGTTGACGGCGGCGTAAAACTGCCAGCCCGGCCAGGGCGCCTCGGCGGGCGAATAGGGAATGCCGTGAAAGAAAATATGATTTACGCCGGTCAGAAACAGGTAATCCGCCGCCTGCTTGACCAGCGAGAGCGGGGCCTGGAAATGATCCGTCAGCCAGGTGAACGATTCGGAGGAGGCCAGCGTCCGCCCGCTGTCGTGGGCGGCGGAGGAGGAAAGCTTGTTCATGGGATAGTTCTGCGCGCCCATTCCGCCGAAGGGCATCTGTTCGGTTTCGGGAATGTCGGCGGCGGCATAAACATCGAGCAAATTGGAGGGCGAGCCGTGGGCCTGGTCGCGGCTCAGGCTGCCGTGGCTGTGCGCCCAGGCCGTCCAATGCTGAATATAGTCCCGGTGAAGATCGGCGATGGTTTCGCGGTAATCGGTCCTGACCCGCGCGGCAGTTTCCTCCGGCCCTTCCCCGAAGAACAGGGCGGGCAGTTGCGTCCGCAAGTCATAGCCCCGGCGCGCGGCAAACTCGGTGAAGAAAGCCGGCGTCCATTGCGCGCCGGCATACTCATAGGAATCGTGGAACTGGGAACGCGGCATGGCTCCGTGATAGACGGCGAAATGCTGGTCAATGTCCGCCAGATAATGGTCCATGGCCGGGCCGGAAAAAGGGTCCAGCACACTGCCTTCACCGCCGGGCGCGGCGCGCTTGACCGCCATTACCCGGTTGACTTCCGACACGGCGTAGAGCCGCCATTTTCCGGGCGGGGCGGTCCAATCCAGGCGGCCGTTGCTTACTTTGCCGGTGAGTTCAAGCTGGGTTCCGTCTTCCGCGATGGCGCGCAGGCATTGGAGGCGTCCCTGGGGCAGCGCTGTGGTCAGCGTCGCTCCGCCGGCGACCTCATAACGTTGGAAGAGGACCCGGCCGGAAGTCTCTTCCGTTGGGACGCGCGGCCCGCCGAAGGGCCAGCCGGTGCCGGTGGTCAAATCCACGCCCAGACCGAGGCGTTTGGCTTCGCGGGTGGTGTGGGCGAGCATGTCCATCCATGGCGGCGAGAGATATTGGAGGAAGCGATCCTCGTAACCGTGCGCGCCGTAAATAGGGCAGATTTCCACCCCGCCAAGGCCGGCCTGCTGGAACATTTCGAGCTGGCGCGTGAGGTTGGTCTTGTCCACCGCGCTGCCCATCCACCACCAGCGGGTCCAGGGCCGGGCCGTCTGCGCCGGGGCGGCCCAACCGAACGGGTTGGGGAATCCAGCCGCATCGGCGCCCGCGGCCCGGCCGCCGGGTGAAAGCGCGGCGCAAACCGCGAGCAAGGCGAGGACGGGGACAAGAGCGCGCCGGGAATTGCCGGCCAGGGCGGGATTCGCGGCGGACGAGGGTTGTTGGAGCAACTTATTCATGATTTGTGGCGGGAGCCATTGTTGCCGCAAATCAAGGCAATGCCAGCCAAAAATCGGGACAACCGGCGATGCGGTGAGCGGCCAGCCTCATCGCACTGATCCGTCGGATCGGACGGATCCGTCCCATCAGTCGGATTCTTCTGCCATCCGGAACCGCGACTGAAAGCGCCGAACCAACTCGCTCCAGCCGGCCGCCGCCGCCCCTTCTCTTTTCAGCGGCTGCGGGCCATTCGTTGTTCCGCGGCTTGCTGGTTTCGGCGGGGAAAGACAAATTGGAGAAACTTTCAACTTTGAACTTGGCGCTTTGAACTTACATTAGGGGCATGATTGAGACGGCTCCAGTTCAGACCGGCGGCCCAAGTGATTTTGTCACGCGCATCCCCCTGCCGCCGCCGCGGCTGGACGCCCTTTCGCGCGAGATTCTTGGCTTGAAACGAAAGCTCAACGCCGTCCTGCTCGCCCATAATTATCAGGTGCCCGAAATCCAGGACGTGGCCGATTACGTCGGCGATTCCCTCGGCCTTTCCCAACAGGCCGCCCGGACCCAAGCCGAGGTGATCGTCTTCTGCGGCGTCCATTTCATGGCCGAAACCGCCAAAATCCTCAACCCCGGCAAACTGGTCATCCTCCCCGACCGCGACGCCGGCTGCTCGCTGGAAGAAAGCTGCCCGGCGCCAAAACTCAAGGCGGCGCAGGAGTCCAATCCGAATTTCTATACTGTCACATATATTAATTGCAGCGCGGAGGTCAAGGCCCTGAGCGACGTGATCTGCACCAGCGGCAACGCCGTGAAGATCGTCCGCGCCAGCCCCCCGGAGCGCGACCTGCTTTTTGTGCCGGACGAGAACCTCGGCGCCTGGGTCATGGAACAGACCGGGCGGAAAATGACGCTTTGGCCGGGCAGTTGTTATGCCCATGTGGAATTCACCCATGCCGGCGTCATGCGCATCCGCCGCGAATTTCCCGACGCCCCGCTCGTCGCCCATCCCGAATGCACCCGGGGCGTGCGCCTGCTGGCCGATGAAGTTTGCTCGACGGAAAAAATGGTGGATTACTGCAAAAGGAGTCCCGCCCCCGCCATCCTGATCGCAACCGAGGCCGGGATGATCCACCGCTTGCGCAAGGAATGCCCCGGCAAGCGGTTCATTCCCGTGCCCATCGAGCACTGCCGGTGCAACGAATGCAAGTTTATGAAGCTGAACACGTTGGAGAAACTCCACGATTGCATGACGCGCCTCAGTCCGCGCGTCGAATTGAGCCGGGAGATCCTCCAGCGCGCCCGGCGGCCCATCGAGCGCATGCTGGAAATCTCCTCCCAACCCCTCGCCAACGCCGGCTGACGGCCCGGAGCGCGGAGGCGGGCGCGTCCGGTTTCCGTCACAAATCGTCAAAAAAACACTCGCCAAACGGGGTGGGATTCTGCGAATCTGCGCGTGTGAGAAAAAAGGGGACACATAAAAACAACCTTTACTATCTGATGCCGGGCATGGGCCGCGGGGCGCGCAAGCGGTTTTGGCGCAACATGGTTATCGGCGTGCTGGTGGGCCTGGTCATTTCAGGCCTGATGTGGTGGCTGTTCTATTTCCTGAACGGCCAGTAACCAACCCAGGCCATGCGGCCCGGCGGAGACGCGGCCGGTCAATCACCGCGCCGCGACCAATAATAAATTCCGATCAGAATGCCGGCCCCGGCCAGGCTCATCCAAACCGCCGAATCGGCCAGGAAATAAGAAATGCCGATCAGCGCTATCCCCCCGAACAGCGGAGGGGCCGAGCGCTGTTTCTTGCCGTACACAAAAAACCCCAAGCCGATCCCGCCCCAAAACAGGGAGGCGATCAGACCGCCTGCATCCAGATGAAAAGATGGAAAATCCGGCATCAACCAGCCAAACCATAACAGAGGGGCGGAAAAAAGCGAAGACCCAGCAAAGAGCATGGCGGGTCGCGGCCGGGAACAGGCGAAGCGGCTCCCCAGGGTTTGCCAGCCTGCATCCTCGTGATTTCCCGGCGATTTGCCCCGGCCATCCCGGCAAAACCGCGCAAAATAACTTGCCACCGTTTCGATGGAACCCTAGAGTGGCGGGAGGTTGACGCCAGTTTAGCTCAGTTGGTAGAGCAACGCTTTCGTAAAGCGTGGGTCTCCGGTTCGAGTCCGGAAACTGGCTCCAGCCTTCGCCCGCGGGAGCGAGCCGCCCCATTTTCAGAAGGCGCCGCAACTCCAGCCAGCCCACGCAAAGGCCGGCAATAAGATGAAACTCTATCGGGCTGGCCGCCCATTCCACACCATGACCGCCGGATGCGGCTCTGGCCAGCCGGCAGCCTGCCAACTGAAAATGTCCCGGGCTTTCATTCCGCGTCCGGGGGTGGCGAGGACAAGCCGATGTGAAACGTGGTGAGGGAAGCCCCCGCGAACTGAATTTATCTGTCAGGGCAGGGACAAGCGGAAGAACTGGCGGCCCGTCTCCAAATTCAGGTATTGCGAATTGGTGTTGGCCGCGGGGGTAAAGGCAGCGCCGAAGTTGCTCCAACCAGCCAGGTCAGGGGATGCTTGGAGTTGGTAGGTCAGAGCGGGCGTCAAACCAGCGTAATCCAACCGAAGCGCGTTCGTGATTTTGGGCAGGAACGCCGTAACCGGAGGCGGATCAATTTGAATCGCAGGGGGGCTTGTATATCCGAAACCCGCGTCGGTGATATTGATGGCCGTCACCACGCC
>Ga0326728_10010178_pt1 | contig 22150 bp, 25 predicted proteins | sample MB3enrmetagenome_FD_207602 | JGI IMG/M metagenome (GOLD analysis project Ga0326728, IMG submission 207602) | Lab enriched peat soil microbial communities from McLean, Ithaca, NY, United States - MB31MN | ecosystem: Environmental > Terrestrial > Soil > Wetlands > Peat | place: USA: New York... | reverse complement strand
CTGGTAGCGCGAATGCAAATCACATCCGATAATTGCCATGTTCGGCTCCTTTCCCGGGCGTCCTTGGTCTGGACAAACCAAGTCTACCCGGTTCTTAAGGAGCCGACGACATTATGGAATCAAAGCTGCGGACGTCCTGACAGGCTGTATGGAGCCTGACGGTCACGGGAAACTGGCGGTTGATTTTCCGCTACGACGAACCGACCAACACCGCCAGTGATATTGACCTGATCGACTACCACTAGGAGGCCGAAATGCCCATGAAGAACCCGCCCCATCCGGGCGACCTGATTAAAACCGAAGTCATCGAAGCCCTCGGTCTCAGCGTGTCGAAGGCCGCGGAGATTTTAAAAGTGCGCCGCGCCACGCTCTCCGATCTTCTGCACGGCAAGGCCGCGCTCACCCCGGAAATGGCCCTACGCATCGAAAAGGCGTTCGGCCCGGACATGGATCACCTTCTCCGTATGCAGCTTGCCTATGACGTGGCGAAAACGCGAGAGCACGCACGGGGCATCTCGATCAAGCGGTATGCCCCGGCCTGAAGCCGCGCATCGGCTCTACCTGCTAAACCGCATCGCCATTTCACTGATAACTGAATACTGAGAACTGACGACCTGCTATGGTCACGTTCGCTCTGAAAGTGAGGTGAGGAATTCCTTCAGTTCGGGAGGAAGCGGCGCCGAGAAGGTAACTTCGCGGAGTGTTCGCGGGTGCTGAAACTCCAAGGAAGCTGCGTGGAGAAAGGTCCGCGAAAGGGTGGCCACTTCCCTGCCCCCAATTCGGAGCTTGCCCGGGGCGCCATAAGTTGTGTCGCCGACAATGGGGTGGCCGAGGGCTGCGAAGTGGACCCGTATCTGGTGGGTTCGGCCGGTTTCGGGGTGGGCTTCGAGCAGTGTGAAATCGGAAAAGCGGCGGACGACTTTGTAACGAGTAAGAGCCTCGCGCGGGTGCAATCCCCCGGCCTTCATGCGTGTACGCCGGACCGGATCGCGCCCGACCGGCCTGGAGATTTCGCCCTGCGCGCTGCCGACCCGCCCGTGGACCAGAAGAACATAGGTCTTGCGCACCACGCGCGACTTGAACTGCTCCGCCAGTTGCCGGTGCGCGGCATCCGTTTTCGCCACGACGACCAACCCCGAAGTCATCTTATCCAGACGATGGACAATCCCGGGACGCAGCACCCCGCCGCCAGAGGAAAGCGTCCCCACGTGGTGCAGCAGCGCATTAACCAGCGTGCCCGATCTCACTCCTGCTCCCACGTGGACCGCCATCCCCGCAGGCTTGTTCACCACCAACAGATCCTCATCCTCGTACACGATGGAAAGCGGCAATGCTTCCGGCTTGGCGGTGAGCTCCTCTCGTTCCGCGCGCACCGAGATGATATCGCCGGCTTGGACCTCTTCCCCTCCCTTGCGGGCCAAGCGTTTACCGAAGCTGACCAATCCCGAGCGGATCAGGCGTTGTATCTGGCTGCGGCTCCAATCCGGCATCTGCCGGGTGAGGAAGATGTCAAGCCGCTCCCCGGTCTGGGAAACTCGAAATTCGAAAATCGAAACTCGCGTGTGTTCAGCCATGGCCCGGATTGGGAAATTGGAAAAACGCGAGGCTTCTAACCCGGCTATCGATCCGCTGCGCGCATCGCGCGAGGAGTAGGCCCGTCACTTTTCTGAGCCGGGAAGGCTCTCCAGAGTTGGGACGGAGTTGGGCATGAAAGCAGGTCAATCCGCGCCCGAAGCGGGCAAAATGTCCCACCCTGCCCGCGCCACACCCCGTGCCTCGTTCGGGAAGAACGAGCTATCACGGAATTCCATTCCCCGCTCTCCCTCCCTTCGCTCAGCCTTCCCCCTGCTCACCATGACCGCTCGATCCTCCGCCCTGTATTATCCTTTCGAATTTCGAGGTTCCGGTTTCCATTCTCCGGTTTCTAGCTACTCCACGAACAGCAACTGGAACACCAGCAACCCAGCTCCCACTACAATGGCGGCGTCGGCGAGATTAAAGGTGTACCAGTGATAGCTGCGGAAGTAAACATCGATGAAGTCTACCACTCGACCGAACCGGATGCGATCAAAGAGATTTGAAAGTGCCCCACCAAGGATCAGTGCAAGCCCCACACCTGTCTCCCACCGGAGCTGTTGGTTGCGCCACATCACGGCAATTACCATGGCCAGCAACAGGCTCGAGACAAGGATGAGCAGCACGGTTTTCCAAGCCGCCGGCGAATCAGAAAACAGGCCGAAGGCCGCGCCCGTATTCTTGGTGTGGATCAGGTTGAGAAAGTGAGGGAGGACCGGAATCGTGGTGTGCTCCGGGATCAAGCGGTCCACCGCAGCCTTTGTCACCTGATCCAAGACAAACACCGCGCCGGCAATGACCACCCACAAAATACGCTGAAATCTACTGCCGCGAATTGCCATAGAAAATCTGTCCGTGGTCCGTCGTCCGTTGCCAGTGATCCAGGTCAATCTCAGTTGCGAGGTCACACGCATCCGGCCGCGCAGCTCTTGCAACGGACAACGGACCACGGACAAGTGACGACTGGCAACTGATTACTGACTACTGATTTCAATTTCCCGCAACGCCACCGAACACCTCTCGCACACCGTCGGGTAGCGACTGTCCTTACCCACCTGCTCGGAATAATTCCAGCAACGTTCGCACTTACGACCCAGGGCCCTTTCGATTTTGACTCTAAGGCCGGGGATATCCGTTTCGACCGCACCTGCCCTGGGGCTGGCGCAGAGTTCGACCTGCGAAACAATGAAGATCGAGGGGAGCGCCTTTTGATACTCCTCGAGCAGGCTCCGGAGATCGCCTTCCGCCTCGAGGCAAATCCGGGCCTCGAGCGAACCGCCGATGAACTTCTCCTGTCGCGCCACTTCCAGCGCCTTCAAGACCGCATTGCGAACCTCGATCAATCGGGGCCACTTCTCCAGACGCTGGAAATAGTCGGGCGGGACCCTTTTGCGAAGTTCTTCCGGCCGAAGGAAATCGGTGAGATGCACGCTCCTTTCGCGTCCCTGTGGCCTCGGCAGATTTGCCCAAACCTCTTCGGCCGTGAAAGGCAGCAGAGGAGCCACGGCCCGAACCAAAGCCTCCGCGATGGAGTAGATTACTGTTTGCGCCGCACGTCTTCGCGTTGCGCGTGCTGGGGCAGTATAGAGGCGGTCTTTCAGAATGTCGAAGTAAAACGCGCTCAGGTCCATGGTGGCAAAATCGTAAATGGCCCTGTAGACCTTGTGGAAAGCGTACTCCCGGTAGCCGGCCCGCACTCGCTCCAGCAAATCCGCCGTCCGCAGCAACGCCCAGGCATCCAAATCTTCGAGCTGCGAGCCCTCCACTGAATCGTTTTGCGGTTCAAAGTCATAGAGGTTGCCCAAGCAGTATCGAAACGTATTGCGCAGTTTGCGGTAGGCTTCGGAGAGCCGGGCCAACATATCAGCCGAGATGGTCACGTCCTCCCCGAATTCGACCGAGGCCACCCAGAGCCGCAGGATTTCGGCCCCATGCGTCTTGATGACTTCGTTGGGGTCGATCACGTTGCCAAGGGATTTGGACATGGCCTGCCGGTCGGCATCGAGGACCCAGCCGTGAGTGAGGACCGTGCGGTAAGGCGCCGCGCCGTGGGTGCCCAACGCCACCAGAAGCGAACTATGAAACCATCCTCGGTACTGGTCCCCGGCTTCCAGATAAACGTCCGCAGGCCAGGGGATGTCCGGCCGGCGTCCCAACACGGCGAAATGGCTGGCGCCGGAATCGAACCAGACGTCGAGGATGTCCGTCTCCTTGCGTAGCCTTGCGCCGCCACACTCGGTACACTTTGTTCCCGGCGGCAGAAGGTCTTCCACCGGGTGCGCGTACCAGGCGTCCGCGCCTTCCTTGCGGAAAAGTTGCAGCGCGCGCACTGCCAGCGCCGGGTTCAGCAAGGGTTTCTTGCAGGTTTCACAGTGGAAGATCGTAATGGGGACTCCCCACATGCGCTGCCTCGAGATGCACCAGTCAGGGCGCTCCGCAATCATATTGGCGATGCGCTCTTCTCCCCACGCCGGCAACCAGTGAACCTTCTTGATTTCCTCCAGCGCCCGTTGGCGCAAGCCCCGATGATCAATGTCAATGAACCACTGCTCGTTGGCGCGGAAGATCACGGGATTGTGACAGCGCCAACAGTGCGGATAAGAGTGAGTCAGCCATCCCGCCGGCCCCACCAGCACGCCCCGGCTCTTCAGCAATTCGACAATCGGCTCATTCGCCTCGAAGACCTTCTTCCCCAGGTACTCCGGAAGACCTTCGGTGAATTCCCCGGCGTCTCCCACCGGACAATAGATTTCCAGCCCGTACTGTACGCCTGTAAGGTAGTCCTCGCGCCCATGGCCAGGCGCCGTGTGGACGCAACCTGTACCGTCCTCGGCGGTCACGTAGTCTGCCAGCACACCCAAAATCTTTCGGTCAAGAAAGGGGTGCTGCATCTCGAGGCGGTCCAGCCTCCGTCCAGGAATTCTCGCCAAGACCTTCGAGGCCTGGAGGCCCGTTTCCTGCATCACCGGATCATGCCGGCGGCTTTCGACCAGGTACACATCGCCGCCATCCTGCGCCGCCGCCACGTACTCGAACTCGGGATGAAACGCCACGGCCATGCTGGCAGGGAGTGTCCAAGGCGTGGTGGTCCAGATGATAACGTAGAGCTTGCGCCCGGCGAGGGCGGGATCCAGACTCGCCGGGTCCGTCAGCACGGGATACCGCACATAAATGGAGCGGCTGCGGTGATCCTTATACTCGACCTCGGCCTCCGCCAAAGCCGTCTTGTCCGAGATGCACCAGTACACCGGTTTGCGGCCACGGTAGACATAACCGCCCGCCACAAACATCAGAAATGCCTCCGCGATTTCTGCCTCGTACTCAAAATCCATGGTGAGGTAGGGTTTTTCCCACTCACCAAAAACTCCCAGGCGCATGAAGTCTTGCCGCTGAATGCCCACGTATTTTTCCGCATAGCGCCGGCAGGCCTGCCGGAATTCCACCACGCTCATCTGCGCTTTTCGTTCCCCCAGTTCTTTATCCACATGGATTTCGATTGGTAACCCGTGGCAATCCCAGCCCGGGAGATAGGGGGCGTTGAATCCCTCCTGGGTCCGCGATTTAACAATGAAGTCTTTCAGAATTTTGTTGAGCGCGGTCCCCAGGTGAATGCGGCCATTGGCATAGGGAGGTCCGTCGTGCAGGGTGAAGATTGGGGCCTGCTTGCGCGCGGCACGAATCTGACCGTAGAGGTCTTCCTTCGCCCAGTTGGCCAGCCACCTGGGCTCATTCTGAGGAAGGTTGGCCTTCATTGAGAAATGGGTTCGAGGGAGATTAAGAGTGTGCTTCAGGTCGAGCGTCTTCTGCATTCGTCCTCCGCTGAGTGAGCCAGCCAAGTATTATAGAGAACGTGGAAAGAGAGTGTCTAGCTCAGATGCAACTCTAAGCGGGGTTGCTGCGTCAATAACTTTGGCGGTGGCGGCATACGGCTTGCCCTGGAGTTCAGAATATGGCTGCCGCAAAAAGCGTGGACTGTGATAAACTGGAGAGTAAGGCTGAGGAGCGGAAAAGAGAGGAATAGTCGCTCGCCGATGCAACTTCAGGAGGCCGACGGCCATCATTTAACTAGGGCCAAGGAAAACCACTCGCGAGTTTTCGAAAAGCCCGAGGGACAGGACATGAGTGTAAGCGCACCGAGCGAGAGCCAGGTCGACACCCGCGTGGATGCCACGCCGGCCGGAAGCCCCCGTACGCCCGAGCCCGAATACCACCTAACCTTCCTGGATTCCCCGCTCGCACCCGTTTCCCTTTTCCGCCAGATCTGGCAGATCCTCCACGAACCGAAGATCACCATTCCCAAACAGTATTACCGCGGCAAGGTCGCTCTACCCGCCACAGACATGCGTCCCTGGATTCTGGATATTCCTAACCAGATCAGGGCGCTCTTCGAAAAGCCGAAGGCCAATGTCCCGAAAGAGTATTATCGCGGAGAAGTCGATCTTCCCGCCACAGACATGCGTCCCTGGTTTCTGGATCTTCCCAACCAAATCAGGGGGCTTTTCGAAAAGCCGAAGGCCCCTTCGATCCCGATTACCTCAAAGCCCGTCGATGTCCCGCAAATTTGGCAGGATTATCAGCCGCAGTCGGGCTCATGGATGAATTCCCTGCTTGTACACCTGGTGGGGATTGCGGTCATTTTGTTACCTTTTCTCGTCGCCCGCATCACCCAGCCGCCCAAGGCGTCGGCTAAAACTACAGTGATTGACATCTCGCCCTACCTGGCGGAACTCGAAGCGGAGGGCAAGAAGGCAGGGGGGGGTGGCGGAGGAGGCGACCGCTCGCCGACGCCGGCATCGAAGGGTGCAGTGCCCAGGTTTTCGACGACACAAGTCACTCCCCCGCTGGCAGTAATTCGAAACCTTCACCCCATCTTGCAGGTTGAGCCTACCTTGCTTGGCCCGCCGCAGTTAAAGCTCCCCGAGATGGCTTCGAACTTGCCCAACTGGGGCGATCCGCAAGGCGTCCCCGGCCCGCCTTCCAACGGTCCGGGAACTGGCGGCGGGATAGGCTCCGGTGAAGGGACGGGTATCGGATCCGGCAAGGGAGGCGGGCTGGGCCCTGGAGAAGGTGGCGGAACGGGCGGCGGGATTTATAGCGTCGGAGGCGGCATCAGCGCTCCGATTCCAATTTACAGACCCGATCCCCCTTACTCCGAAGAAGCTCGCAAAGCCAAGTACCAGGGCACCGTGGTGCTTTTGATCGTGGTGGACGACAAGGGCAATGTCACCGATTGTCGTGTGGTGCGACCCCTGGGTTTGGGGCTCGACGAAAAGGCCGTGGAGACCGTCCGCACTTGGAAGTTCAAGCCTGCTATGCGCAACGTCACCCCAGTTCCCGTGCGCGTCATTGTCGAAGTCAGTTTCCGCTTGTTCTGAGCAAGAGTTGACAGTCCACAGTTGAAAGTCGACCATCAGAAACCCTTCGGGTCTCATTCCGAGTGAGCATGGGCCTGCGGCGCACCCATAGAAATCAAATCTAAGCCTTCGTCAGCCCTGCAGAAGTGGGGGTCTGCATTTCCCATGTATTTGCTCGGCGTCGTCGCCTCGTCCATTCTCGAGCCCTGTAAAGGTGTGGGAAAATCAAATTCTGGTGGACGATTGTAAGGGCAACCCTTATGGTTGCCCGAGGGCGGCCGCCCCACCCCCGGCCCCCGTGTCGCCGCGGCGACCACTCAAATGGACTCAAAGCATCAGCTGTGGTAACGTAAATGACCGAGCCTGGGAGGTCGTCTAACGGTAGGACTGCAGACTCTGGAACTGTGCTTCTGTAGTCATGGCTATTGGAGCGGAAAGACTTTCCCGCCTGCCTCTGACACTTTCACCCTAAAAACACGCTCTTAATGGGCCTAAAATGGATCCAACTTTTAGGCCATAAGTCCTAGTACTTTGGTACGCTTGACTTGTGATGCCCAATGGTGTATATATGGGGCATGAAGCGAACAAATATTTATCTCAAGGCAAGACAGGTTAAAGAACTTAAGGCCGTCTGTGCGGAAACCGGCGCGAGCATGGCGGAAGTCGTCCGGCGAGCTGTGGACGCATTTATTGACCGGCGCAAGGCGGACAAAGTGAGGCTGGAGAGCAGACTTAAACCATGACATACCGTGCTTATCTTCGCCAAAAGTCAAACGCGGAATTAACAGAAAAACAGAAGTCTTTAAGTTTTGCGCTTGACCGGGCCATTGAAAGCAGGGACCGAAACGTTAGGCTCCAATCGCACAATATACGGCGGCGGCTCTGGTCGGTCTTTGACGAACAAGACCGAAGAAGGCGGGTTGGCCTAGGCGCATGACACCGATTAACTGACATGGAGGGTGAAAAATGAATGAGCAAAAAGTGGAAGTGACAATTCGAGGTGCGAGTCCGCTGCTCATGCATAGTTTTCCTTTGGTGCCGATTGAGGCGCTAGACAAGAAGCCTCCGGTTGAGCAGGCTGAGTTGGCAGCGTACAAGGCGCATGAGAAATACTATGTGCCCGGCGTCAACGTTCAGCGTTGCCTAGTGAGCGCGGCTAGCTATTCAAAGGGAAAGGGCAGAGGGAACCTGTCGCGCGTTGTGGCCGCTTGCGTTGGCGTGGAACCGGAATTTGCGGTGCTTACCCCACAGGAATACGAAGTTGACTCCCGGCCCGTGGTTGTCCCGGCCACTAAGGGCAGGATCCTACGCCACAGGCCACGGTTTGATAAGTGGGAACTTGACCTGACTATTTCTTTTGACGGTGACTTGCTCACTGAGCAGCAATTGCGCCGCGTGGTAGATGACGCGGGCAGCAGGGTTGGCCTACTCGACTTTAGACCGGAAAAACGCGGCCCGTTTGGGCGCTTTATAGTTACAGCTTGGAAAGCTTGCTAGGCACGGTGAGGCGCGGCCTGGCTGGGCGAGGCGCGGCGCGGCAGGGCAAGGCGCGGCTCGGCAAGGCGAGGTATGGCGCGGCGAGGCCCGGCTGGGTTGGGCTTGGCGCGGCGAGGTTCGGCTTGGCAGGGCGAGGCGTGGTTTATAACGTGCTTACCTAGCAATTGTGATGCCAAAAAAGCACATGGCATATAACGTGCTTGCTGGGCAAGTTTGATGCCAAAAAAGCACCAAGCATATTTAATACCAGACAACCTTTTTTACTTGACAAGCCTCTAAATAAAGTGTAAGGTTGAATTGTAAGCCAGTACTCCCGTTCTCTGCTGCGGGTTCCCTCACCAGCGGAAAGGATCAAAATAATCTATGAGAGGAAAGTGTAAGCAAGACCTTTCGAGATTGAAACGCGGCTTTGAGCCTCGAAAGCGGAAAGAATCAGCTGACGATGGGATCTATCGGGAATTAAACCCTCGGCAGTCAGGGCGGCGTGGCCCGGTTGTCATACAGCTTTTGCCTGCGCCCGTGAAAGGCAAGACGCGGGGCGGAAGGCGTCATGTACAGGTTCGGACTCCGCACTATCCCGATGGTAAAAGGACGCCGGACGACTTAAGCTCTGCCACAATAGGCCGGATAGCTCCAGATGTTCGGGTGGCCTGAAAATAAATCTGTGGAAAAGGCCCGAGAGCGTCCCCTTTTCGTTCGTTTCCGACCCTATTATGTAGGGAGACAATATTTGCGGGTGATTTCGGCCCACATTTTTCTTGAGCGATTTTATGAAACATCTGTTGCGAGGTTTGAAAATGGCGATGAATAACCTACTGGTAGAACTCCGCCGCGTTGGACTGCACCAACGTGCAGCGGCTCAAAAAATTGGAATCGCAGAGAGTTTATTCTCGGCGTCGGTCAACGGTTATCGGGAATTCAAGAGCACAGAGCGGGCCGCGCTTGTACGGCTGACGGGTGTGCCCGAGCACGAACTTTTCAGTACGGAGCGCGGCGGCAGGCTTAGCCCTTCCCTGTCTGCCTCTTCCGTGCGCGAGCAGTTTAAGCTTCTAGACGAATGCCTGGCAAGTGGCGGAGACCTGTGCTTTATTCTTGAGAAGGCGCTTCGCAGAGAATCTCCAGAGGTATATGAGATGTGCTGCCAGTACGTCACTGGCTTGCTCCATGCCCGCCTTGGTATTAAGCCGAATCAAAACGTTCACTTCGCCTTTCATTGGGAAGGGAATAACGCTGTTTTCGATCCTGGTCCGCCACGGCGAGCGGAATGCACGCTCCAAATGGCCGGTTCGTCCTTGGTGCATCCCGTTCATAGAGATACATCTTGGCCTCTGACGCATGAAAACACAATGCTGAATCCGGGAGGCGAGCGGCGATGAGTGGTGAATTTCAACTGACGTTCTATTGCGGATATAAGGTTGAATGCTCTGCGGATCCTCCCTCAGCATGGAAAGATGCCATCGAGGAGCACGTGGCAAGCTGCCCTAAATGCCAAGCCGCCAAGCATCGCAATATCTTTTCGGATGTTTCTTTAGTCAGAAAGCCGGAACTACCGCCCGGCATGGCCTTCTTTCCGCCCATTCGCTGAGCAGGGCCAACCTCACAATTAAGCTTTAGTCGCGCCCGTGCGCGAGTCGCACGGGCCTGTATTAATGCGTTTAACCGTCTCAAGAGAGAGAGACACAAGGAGAAAAACAGTATGAAACCTGATATTACAAAAGAAGATGCATTAAGGATGGCGCACAACCTCATCTCTTCGCCGAACTACACGCGCGAAGTTGATGCAAGGGCAAAAGGCTGGCTCAGTCTGGCTGAAAAATTGCCTTCGGGCGAAGGCAGATTCAGCACAGACACCGCAGCGCAGCGGGAATTTCGCAAGGCAATCCGCCTGGAGTGCCGCGACCTGGGCGTTGGCGCACCCACGCAGACGACTTCAACATCCGTTCTGGCCCATCAAGGATTCGTGGATTTTCTGCTGAGCGCTCAACGGCAAGTTGATCGGTTGGTTGACCCGGACACCGTGACATTAGTGCGGACACCAACCGGTGTTGCAATGGTTTTCCCATTTTTAGATGACACCCAACAGTCGGCCATCGCCTTGGCCGAGTCTGCCGAGGACGTTACCGGCGTCGAAGGTGACGCGGCCGGCGACCCGATTGTCAATGTGGAGATCGGCAGCGCGGTTACATACCGAAGTAAGATCGTCCGCGTCAGCACGGAGTTAGTCGCTGACCAGGGGTTTGATTTGGCCGAGTTCCTTATGAGGTCATTCGCAATTCGCCTGGATCGTGGCATCGGCCCGGTCTTGGTAACATCGCTGATGAGCACTGCTCAGGCCGGTCCTACCGTCCTGGGCGATACGACTCAGAGCTCACCGGATCCGACCTCACAGATCGGGTATCACGATTTGGTCAATCTGCGCGGCTCGATTGATCCTGCATACCGGCGCAGTCCGAAATGCGCTTTTCTTATGAACGACTCCACGCTCACGGCGATTGATGCGTTGGTTGATAAAAATAATCGGCCTATCGTTCGGCCGGCGTACAATGCCGAGGGAGAAAGGTTGCTGCTCGACTATCCCGTAAAAATTTGCCCGTCATTTGATTCCATAGGCAGCGGTAAGAAGCCCGTGGCCTTTGGCGCGCTCGACTATTTCATTTTCCGCTTGGCGGAAAAGGGAACGGACCTTCAAATCATGATGGAACGGTATGCCGAGTACGGGCAGATAGGCTATCAGGCAAGGCTCAGAGGCAATGGCGTCTTGCTTGGCGTAGGGCAGGATGTTTCCAGTCCGGTGACCTTCACTTCGCCCGTGAAGTATTTACAGAACGAAGCGTGAGGCTCGACTCCGCCTTGACCGGGCCGGGGCTTTGGCTCCGGCCCGGAATTCTTTCACAAAAGGAAGTGGGTTATGAAAATCGAAAGACGTTGTTTCAATACGGAAGTTCGGGCCAAGAGCGACCGGGTGATTGAGGGATACGCGGCGGAATTCGGAGCCGTGAGTGATCCTATCGGCGAAAGCGGCGGCTTCTTGGAAAGAATCGCGCCGGGCGCTTTCAGCCGGGCGATTAAGTACGGCCAGGACGTGCGGGCGCTCTTCAATCATGACCCGAACATGATCCTCGGCAGAACAAAATCGGGAACACTGAAACTCAGCGAGGATACCAGGGGCCTTTTCTTTGAATGCAACCTACCGGCTACCTCCGTCGCTGCGGACCTTGTTCATTCGATTCGCAGAGGCGACATATCCGGTTGCTCATTCTCGTTTAGCGCGCTCAAAGATGAGTGGCCGAGTGAGAATGAAAGGATCCTCCGCGACGTTGACCTTTTCGACGTCGGCCCGGTCACATATCCGGCCTACAGCCACTCTACCACCGTGGCGGCCCGGAGCCTCTTTGGGCAGTCAATCTACCGAAGTGGAGTGTATACCTTGCGTCGGCGGGAATCCTCGGGACTCTATACGCCTCCGGCCAAGGATGAGGCGCTAGAGGATCTCCGGCGCGAGGCAAAGCTGCGGCTGACCGGCTTGGAGATTTAAGCTTTCCGCGTGCGGCGCACACACGCGGAAGCGTGCCCGGCGCTTCCATCTCAAGCGCGGGACATGCGGCGTGCCTGGGAGCCTTACTCCCTCCCAGGCGCGCCTTTCTATCTTACTTCGGCGGGCATGTCGTAACGCCCATGTCCGCTTGACGCGGGCTCACCTTTCCGGCTTCATCACACCAAGCCGGACCTCCGGGGTGCGCCAGTGCACGCCGGGGCCATGCCTTGTCACATGGTCCCGGCCTGACTTTCTCAGGAGAAGCGGCGAAGAGGAAGGCAAAGACCAGGTACGGATCTGAGTTGCCACAAATAGCGGCACCGGATAATAAAGGACTTATGGCTAGAATTTGCGAAAACTGCGGCTCCAGTGTCAGTCCCGGCCAGGGGCGATCGGCGCCATCTGTCACGGGTGGACCTCCGGCGCCCGGCGTCGTTCCGCTTCTGACGCACAAAACCGCCGTACTGTGCGAAATGGCCCGTAAGGGGTATCGGCCTACCGTAGCCCACTTAGATGCCTTGGCGAAAGGAAGGAACGCGAAATTAGGGCATCCTACATCCTCTCCGGATCCTGTTTCCGGAGAGCTTTTCGGGGGGTCAGATGAGAGTTGAGGTTGTGGACATTCCTACCACCGTGGGCCGAAAAAGCTATAACGAAGTCTGGAAGGCGCTTTTGGATTTGCCTCCTGGCCGGGCGCTAAAGGTCGAGGGGGTAATTTCCGCGAAGTCGCGTCAGAACATGCTCTGCGCTCTAAGGGCTCGTACAAAATACCACTGGCCGGACGGTTCGATCATGTTTCGTTGCGCGGTTCAAGACACTGACGGCCTGACAGAGATCTATATTTGGCTTGCGCCCGCCGGCGGCAGTGGAGTCTGACGCGGCCGCTGGGATCCCTCCGTTTCCGGGGGGCCGAATTTTCAAAAGGAGATCCGGAAATGAATATGCACAGTAAATGCGATGCTGAAATGCGAAGGGGATATAGTATGGGTTCGGGCGCAACTTGGCTTCTAAACTGCTATGTCCTAGCATCTCGAAGAGGAAAAGGCCTATCCGTATCGGTAGACCGGCGCAAGGTGATCCGATTTCCCCAGAGCTATTTATTGGAAATATTTAGAACTACACGTCGCACTTTGCGCGGTTGGCACCATAAGATAGTGCTTGCTGGTTTCCTTAAACCGACAAGGGGCAGTTATCGTTTGAAGATGAGCGCGGAATTGGCGCAGGTAATCCTTTCGAGTATTTACGGTCTGACGTTTTGTTCTCTCAAGGATAAACATAATGGAACAACAGCATGAAAGCCATTTTTACCTCACAATTTTGGGGTGGAAGCAAAGGAGAATTATCTATGACTGCAAAAAGGCAGGAATCCTGCTCAACTGGTATCAAGAGCATGTCGTCCGGGAGTTTATCGGGAGCGAAGGAAGAAGATATGGTCGAGTTGCTTGGCATGATTCGGTCACAGATTTCAGTGTGTCCTTGGCCATATCCCGGGATGGAACGTCATGCTCCGCCTGGACCGTCCGAAAATGGAGGCGAACGCTTAGGAGACTCGGGTACATTACATGGCGACAAACGCGATCGGGGTTAATTATCTTTGTTCTCAACTCTGACAAATTTCCCGATGGCGATAAGCATCTCAAGCCTGCTCTGCCATCTGACGAGGCGCTTATATCGGCAGCTTTTGCGTTGAGAGATGCGAGAGTGAGCGGCCAGATCATGCCGGTCTAGACCGGCATGATCTGCACCCCCAGACCGGCATACGTGATGCCGCTCTAATAAGAGATGAATTAAGTTGAATATATATTTAATAGTAGTGGTTAGTATAAAGGCGCGGGAAGAACTTGAAATTTACTAACATAATACTACTATTAAATATATCTTTTCAGGAATAAAAAACCATGCCAACAGATGGCGCTTGAAGATGGCAGCCGGGGAAGGAAAAGCGGATCGAGAGAAACAGCTTAACTTATTCGTGGGCGGTCGGCGTGAACTTGGCTCGCCTGCGGCATAGCAGCCTTCTGGAAAGTGGGTAGGGGATAGGGGTCTTGCTTAGAAATTTTCCGCCTTCCGTGGACCGATGGCGCAGGCGCGTTTGTGCGTGGACGAAATTCAGTGGGTGGTATACCATAGTAGGGTAGAAATTGTAAAGTAGGGCATGCCTTCTTTTGATAACCATGCATTACTGATCTGTGTTAACCGTAGTTTACATGCCGATAGGCTACACTACTAAGCAAGGAGGAGAAATGCCACAAGGCGGAGAACTGCTCGCGCGAGTCGAGGAGTTAAAAGACCTTATGGGAGGTTTCGTGACGCCGAAAGAAGCAGCGCGGATGATTGAGCTTCTTGAAGAACAGGGAGTCACGACCTGGGATGGACTCATATCCATGTATAACGATGTCGGACCTACTCAGGATGAAATTGATGAACGAGAACAGCCTCCTGGGGAGTATTGGGCTTGGGCTTTTCCGGGTAAGACCTCCAAAGAGGTAATGGCTGAAATCCGAGGCCAGAAAATGACGGATGAAGAGCGTGCCCAAGCGGAGCGAGAAAAAGAGCAGGATGAGGAGCGGGAAGAAGAACTGTGCGGACGGGACCGCTTCGAAGATTTGTGGGCTCTGGCGTTTTATAGCTCATAGGTGTCGAACTTTGGCGCGGCGTGCCGATTCCCCCATCTGCGAGTTTCCCCATCTGCTGCCGCAGGTGGAGAACGGGGCGGACCCTCCTTTTCCGCCCTGAGCGGCGCGGACCCCCTGCTCCTGAGTTCGCGCCGCATCCCCTTAAGATTGGCTGAGAATATTTGCTAGGGTCTCAAACGCGATTGCAGGTTAAGCATGATAAGCCCTATCCCACAGCCAAAAAGGAAGCTTAGAAAAATCAGCGCGATAGTGGAAAGCAGAGAGCTAGGATTAAATTCTTGAGGCTTCCTGGGTGCGTACTTTAACTTTGTGGTGCCGTCTCTCGGATCTCGGTAGGGCTGCGCGACCCATAAAGGTCGGCGGTGAAGTTCCCGCAGTGGTACAATTCGCGAAGCTGTCATGCGGGATCCCTCCGTATGGCGGTTAGGCCCTGCATCTGGTTACGGCCGGATGTGGGGCCGCTTGCTTACTGGGCGATCTTCCCTTACCGAAGTACCCCTGTCAATGTTACGGAAGTACCGGGACCTACCAGCGTGCCGTACTAGGTCCCCGGCAAAGTCGCTAATTTCAATGAGCGTCAAAATCACATTTGATGGTATCATCGCTGCCGGGAGGTCTTTCCGCTCCGAGAATGGAGCGGAAATGCGCAGAAGATTTCAAGCTGGGCAACTCTTGCGTCGCGGCAAGCGCAACCCGGTATGGGAAGCCCGGTATTGGATGCCGGTGTTAAGGGAAGGCCGGTTTGCGCGTGTGCGACGGAGAGAGATATTGGGCACGTGCGCGGAGATGTCCAAGGCCAAGGCGCAGCGGGCGCTCGCGGATGTGCTCCGGCCCATCAACGAAGGGCTCTATCAGCCGGCTTGCGCTTCCACGTTCGGGGAGTTGTGGCGCAAGTGGGAGGAACAGGTTTTGTGCAACTACCGGGAATCCACGCGGAGATTCTACTCTCGCACGGTAATCCGATGGATTCTGCCTTACTTTGAGCGCTGGCCGATGGCGGATATAAGCCCGCTGGCCGTGCAAATGTTCGTTAACCGATTCTCCGGGTATTCTCGCAGCGTGCTCAGGCACGTGCGGGCGTCCTTGTCCTGCGTGATGCGGAGCGGCGTGGATTGGGGATGGATCGGGCACAACCCTGCCACGGCCTTACGCCTGCCTCCAGGGAATCCGGTAAAGCGAGCGGCGGTCCTAACTCCGGCGGAGTTGGCAAAAGTCATAGAAAAACTCGAGGAGCCATACCGCAGCATGGCGGTCATTGCGGCGCATACGGGCATTCGGGAATCTGAGGTGCTAGCCCTAGAATGGGCCGACTTTGACCGGGAACGGCGCGTGCTGAGTGTGAGGCGCTCCGTCTATTGCGGCGCCGTGGGCAACACAAAAACGGACGGCTCCAGGCGCGAGATACCGTATGGTGAGGCAATAGCGGATGCCCTGGAGCGGCTCCAGGCGGCCGGCCACGGCAAAGGCGACCGGCTGTTTATGGCTCCAAAGGGCGGCTACTACTCGCCACAGCGCATCACGCGGCTTATCTTTAAGCCTCTGGCGGCATCCTTGAACCTGCCAGCGTTTTCGTGGCGGTCGTTCCGCAGATCGGCGGCCACGGCCATGCACCTGGGCGGCATCCCGCTCAAGGTTATGCAGGGGATCCTCGGACACGTCAGCCAGGAGATGAGCCTCACCTATGCGGATGCTGACTTGGAGGCAAAGCGCCAGGCTATTGAAAAGTTTGACGCGCTCTTATTGGGCCGAAGTGGACCCAACGTGGGCGCAAGGGTGATGTAAGGTGTTGATTTTGGGAGGTCGGCTAACGGTAGGCCAGCAGACTCTGGATCTGCGTATCGGGGTTCGAATCCCTGCCTCCCAGCCATTCATCCGGAAGGACTTCCTTAAAACCGTCCGATTCCTGCCGAGCTCTTTGTTGCGGCTGTGTTGCGGATTGTTGCGGACTGGTTACCCCATCGAGTCTGTCCACGAACGCCACATTAGCCCCTGGAATTAGATGCCCGATGTCCACGGTAACTTGAATCGAGCTGTGCCCCATCTGGTCTCGCACGTAGGCAAGCGATGCCCCGGCCTGAATCAGCAAACTGCCAAATGTGTGGCGGAGATCGTGAAAGCGGATCCTTCGGAGCCCTGCGCGGGTGAGCAGAGGTTTGAATACGCGCTCGGAGAAGTTGTTCATCTCGATGGGTGTTCCGGCCTCCGACGGGAATACCAGTTCGTCGGAAATATCCGCCTTTCCCTCCGCGAAAGCCTCAATGAGTCTCTCGTCCCGCAGACGAAGAAGAACAGCGCGTAGTTCCCGGCTTAAGTCAACTCGCCGTGGCTTTCTGCTTTTCGGCGTGAGCATTTTGCGCGACCATCGTCGATCGTAGGAACGCTGGATTACAACATAGCGATCACAGTCGTCTTTACCGTCGCCGAATTGCGCGTCACCCCACTGTAAAGCCGCAATCTCTCCTTCACGCAGGCCTGCTCGGACCGCAGTGAAGATCAGGGCGTAGTCGGCCAGGCAAAGCTCATCTCTTGCGGCTTGTAGCAATCGCTCGACCTCGTTGGGCTTGAGCGATGTCGCCTCGCGCGCCGCCTTCTCAGACTTCACAAACCGGCCGAGTCCCTGGCAGGGTTATTCTCAATTAATTGGTCCTCGACTGCAGCGGTCAATACTGCGCGAAGCGCGGTTACCGCTAGCCGGATGGTATTTTTGGCGAAGTCCCGTGCCCTAAGGTCTGAGATGAACCGCTTTACGTCCTCCCGTTCAATGTCGCCGAGCCGTGACTCGCCGAACCTGGGCAGGACGTAGAGCCGCAGAAACTGGCCATAAAACCCCGCCGTGCTCGGCTTTCGTTCGTGCTCGACGTTTTTCAGCCACTCCGTGGCGTACGTGGCAAGCGTGGGTCGATCTGGCACTTCCGGCTGAAGCAGTGCCACGCCACCTAGCGCGAGCCTGGCCTCAACCTCCCGCCTCACTCGCTCTGCGGCTGGGCGGCTTCCAACCGCGATGGTCTTGCGCTGGCCCTGATGGTCAATGACTACGCACCAAGACCTGTGACCTCCGGGTTTTCGAACTTTAACGCCCATGGCCTACCGCTTGTAAAGCGCCTCTCACGATTACGTCAAGATCGATGGCTGCCAATGGCCTCACCCTGTGTCTTCCTAGCCAAGAATCCAACTCTGACCGTTTCACCAGTATCTTCGCCCCAACCCGGACAGCCGGCAGCGCATCCACAGACGCATGGATCCAAGCCCTGACCGTCCTCTCGGAGACATCGGTGTACTCAGTCACTTGCCGCAAGCTGAGCCACTCTGTCCCAATCTTCACGTTTCCTTCTTGTCTCATAAAGACTCTATGCTCACCCCCTGTGGCGGCCTGAGCCGCCTTCTTCCGGCTCAAGGTCGTTCTCCCTCAGATTTAATCAAGTCAAACTATTTTTCCTGTCAAATGAGCTAGACCCCGGGGTTTTTCGTCGTCCGATGAGTCCTTGGGCTGGGCCCAATCGAATCCTGAGCCTTCACACAAGGACTCGGTCGCAGCATAGTCGCCTCCCCTCGGATTGGACGCGTGAGCGCTGAGTTCAAGGGCTTACCCAAGACAGTTTTCTCTGGCCTGACCTCTACGCACGAGATACTCGTGACCTCAATACCCGCCGCATCAAGCAAATCGTTTGCGTCAACAAGTTCCATGATTGCGATCTCCGCCTCCGGTATCCACTCTCTGGCAGTGATTCTTCGCCATTTCCCTGCAATGCGGTTCCAATTCACCGGTGTGCTGGCAGGCCCTGTCCGGCGGAAATGTCTACGCGCCACCCTGACAGCATTCGGCTGCTCGGCCTCGTCAATATCGACTTCCAAAATAAGTCTGTAACTTCTCTTCATAAACCTCCTGCGCGGCGGTCGGTTTGACTCTGGTTGCCCGGGCCATATCCGCAAACCGAGAAGTGGCTACTCTTCCCTGATCTCGTCATGCTCCCAGCATTCTGCAAGTCAAACCACCGTTTTTTTTACTTCCCTCAATGTAGGACATCACCCTTTCACGGCGGTAACGCGGGTTCAAATCCCGCCGGGGACGCCAACATTCTTGCTGGCAGAAACCACAAGAAACCTTGGCGACACTGAGAAATCCATCCAGTTACTGGAGGGCTTGGTAAAGCTCAGCCCTGCCAATAGCGACGCCCAATCGCTCCTCGGGCAGAACCTGCTGCGACTCGGAAGATCAGACGGGGCCATCGAGCATCTCCGGCTCGCAGTGGAGGCCGACCCCGAAAACTCAAGGGCACTTTACAATTTAGCTCAGACACAGAAAAAACTTGGGAAGCCCCAAGCCGATGAATACCTGGCCCGATTGGAGAACCTTACGAAGCAGGGGCAGATCTCTGAACGTGTCCAGCAATTGGGGTGTTTGGAATGGCGTCCGCTGACGCCCGGGACTGGGCCGAAGCAGTCGAGGACACGAAGGAGGCTCTCCACATCTGCGGCGGCTGCCGCTTCGCCGCCGGGCTGCATCGCAATCTCGGCCTCATTTACTGCCGCAAGGGCGACCCGGAGGATGGAAGGCGCGAGCTAGAAGCCGCGCTGAAGCTGAAACCTGATGACCCGGAGGCACAAAGGGCCTTGGAAAGGGTTGTCTCTCTTCTCTCCAAGCAGCCGGCCGGAAATTGACATTGAAGCGCCGAACTGTGGCCGGCCCTGGGGCGGGAGCCGCTCACTCCTACCGTCCATTTCAGCAATGATCATCGCGGCTTGACTTCGACCTGACGAGGCTGGCCGAAATTGCCACTGAAGCTGAAGCAAGTCGTTCCATCCGCACTCGACTGGTAAGCGCCGTGGAGCTTACCGTCCACGAGCACTTCATACCAGGCATTAGCCTTTAGGTTGCCGACTCGGTGAGTGGCCGAGAGTTCAGAACCGCTCAGCCCCTCTTCCGCCCACTTCCTTCCTGTTTCCGACCAATCCTTTACCACTACGTTGATCGTGCCGGTCGAGGGCAAAACTCTGAGGTTTACCTTTTCCGCCTTCTCAATAGATTTGCCATAGTACACGGATCCATCTGGGTACACCTTGTTGGACACACTTTCGCCAACGTAAATCTCCTTTCCGGTGCGGTAAATGAGCAGTGTCTGTAAGAAACAATCGAGAGACTGCTCATTCATGTAGTGGGGCCCCAACGAGTTGAAATCTGTTTTGCCGTTCTTGTCAGGCCTGGCGAGCCAGGGGTCACTCGTCCGCTCGAACGTCCCACCCATTCGGTCATCCCTGGCGGTCGTCTGCGTGAAGTAAATTTCTTGCAGAGTCTTCTCATACATCTGCGCATAGAAGGGGTTCTTGGTGATATCGTACAGGCGTTTCAGGCATTCTTGTTTCCTGTTTTGGTAATTGAACAGCGTATACGTAAAGTAGTGTTCCTGCTCCGCCGCGCAGAACTGCGTCGGATTCTTCACCCAGCTCAGTTGCTTCGGACAAGTCCAGATGAGGTCCAGAGCTATGTTGGCTTCCGCGTGCCTCAGATATGACTCATCGCCTGTTTCATCGTAGCGATTCAGCCAGAACTCGGTTACGCCCCAGATACTCGCCTCAGTGAAGTCACCTGGAGGTAGATCCGGATGGTGACCGGTGAAATAAAAGTCATATTGATTATGTTGTAGTGTAAACCGCTCCAGATTCACAGCAAACATTTTGTACCGGGGATCTCCAGTAATCCTGCAAATCGTCGCCAAGCCCGGAAGCGTTCTGCCCGCGGTACCCGATACCGACTTCTTCCCCATCGCCGGCCGCACGTTGATGGGCTGGCCGCTTCCTGACCAAGCCTCGTTTCGAAGAAATTCGAGATCCGTCGGCTCAATGTTCTGGGGCAAACCACCGTCCCAATTCTGCTGGCGCACCACCCAATTCATCGCCATGATAGCCGAGTTGTACCAATCCCGCCGATCAATCCCTTCCCGTTCTTTGACCTTCTCCCACATCAGCAGCATGTAGCGGACCGCTTGTGCATCGATGTCGGGTTTCCAGCCGATATTCGACCCGCGGTCGTCGCTATTGAAGCCGATCCCAGAGGGACCATAACCTTCGCTCAGGCTGTACGTGGTTTGAATGTAACCGTAATTAGGGTCTTCCCGATTGGTATTCTGTGCTTTAAGAATGAAATCCATCTGCTCGAAGGAGCGTTGCCGCCACATTTTATCGCCAGTCAACTCGTACAAAAGGTAATCGAAATATGCCGCCATCCCCCCTGTCCCGACGTAGATAAAATTGGAACCATCGTCCCCGTCCCGGTATCCCATACGGGGGTGCCAATAGTGGGTGTTCTTCCTGCCCTCAATGAAGATGTTCAAGGCGTCTTCATGTGAGCGCACAAAAAAGCTGTCGATGGTGTAATCGTTCAAACGCTTGTAGTTGTCCACCAAATCCATGACCATGCCATCGGGGTCGGGTACGTCAGTCAGAACCATTTGCATGGGGCATAGGTAATGGATTTCGTTCTTTAGTCCGGCCCCGCCTACCCGGAACTGCGCTGGCATAACACCATCGACGAAATAGAGGCCCACGTCCTTGGTCCAGGTCGTCGGGTTCAGATAATCGGAATGGGGGTCAATGCCCCACAGCATTCCCATCTTGCGGTCCTTGCGATACATGAATAACGAGGGGATGCCCATCCAAGAAAGCGGATCACGCCGAATATGGTCTGAGTCTTCAGCGAATGGGTACATGTGACATTTCCACGAATGAGCGAAGTCGGTGTTGTATTGCAGCGCTGCCTGCACATTCGGGATGTCTTTACTTACTGAAAAATCGTAACTAATTCGTACGGCTTTGAGATCGTCAGGGGTCTCGATGGTCACGTTGAAAGTAACATCGGCGCCTTCGATTGTTCCCGTGCCTGAAAAGGCTGACTGCGTGCGCTCTATCTTTTCTGCCTTTGATGCGTAGAGCCAATACTCCTTGTTGGCCTTGGTATTCTCGAAGCGAATCATCCCCTTGAGGAGTGGCTTCTCCACCATGTGCCCGTTCAGATAGAGAGTCCCAAGCGGGTAGCCGTTGGCCTGCTCCGGAACCACCAACTTAACGCCGAGGTTATTTTGGATGACGACATCCGCTCCTAAGCCCGTAGCACAGAATAACGCTAGCAAGATTGCAAGCCCAAAAAACAGAAAACTCCAACGAGATTTTCTCATTGTCACCTCCGTGTCAGTAGAACTCTAGTCCCATATGCTATTGGCGAAAGCGCACCATCGGGATAATTAGTAACCAGTTGGCCATTCAAGAATTCCCTTCAACAGGTCCTAGCCCCCGATTACTCACCCATCCAGGAAAGGGCGGGGCTTTAGCCTATGCCTTTCGATAAACTCGACGTTGCGAAGCCAAGCCGACCGACTTTGTTGCAAATCGATTTGTAATGGCCATAGCGGTTCTGCCAAACTCCGTTCACCGGCTTTCAATTACCCACAAATTGGGCTTGCGGGTTTATGGCTGCTTCGACCTCCTTCGCGGTAATGCGGGACGGGATGTCCAGGGCGCCTCGGCGAGAGCTTTACGCAGGAGTGTCGCTAGGTCTCTCT
>Ga0326728_10010176_pt1 | contig 22153 bp, 15 predicted proteins | sample MB3enrmetagenome_FD_207602 | JGI IMG/M metagenome (GOLD analysis project Ga0326728, IMG submission 207602) | Lab enriched peat soil microbial communities from McLean, Ithaca, NY, United States - MB31MN | ecosystem: Environmental > Terrestrial > Soil > Wetlands > Peat | place: USA: New York... | reverse complement strand
GAACGTCATTGGACCCGAGCTGTATGACGCGCTCGGGGTAATTCGGACGGAAGAGCTTCTCCAGGCGCGGGAGTTGGATGGCGGCAGGCAGTTCTTCAGCCGCACGTATGATTTCGGCTTCTCCAAGACTCTGCAGGAGGCGTCCCGGCTGTGGGGGGATCAGGAGGTCCTGCGGGATATGGTGCGGGTCATCCGGAAGTTCCGCCCGCTCGTAGTGTATTCGATATTCAGCGGGACCCCTGCGGACGGGCACGGGCACCATCAGCTGTCGGGAAAACTCGCTCCGCTGGCCTACCGGGCTGCCGGTGATCCGACGAAGTTTCCCGAGCTGATGGCCGAGGGTCTGAAGCCGTGGCGGCCTTTGAAGCTTTACCGAGCCGCCGAGTCTGATGAAACCCCGACGGCCATTGTGGAGACGGGTCAGGTCGACCCGCTCCTTGGCCGCAGCTACGCCGAGATCGCCGCGGAAGGACGAAGCCAACACAAGTCCCAGGGCCAGGGGACGGAGGAAGTGCACGGACCGGCTGAGTCAGCCCTCATCCTCCTGGACTCCGCGGTCAGGACGCAAGCGAGGGAGACCAGCGTGTTCGACGGCATCGACACCTCCCTTCAGGCAATCTCGAGCCTTGCGGGATTGCCGGCCGGGACGCTGGGACCAGAGCTGGCTTCCCTTGATGAAGCCGCAGGCAAAGCCGTGAATGATTTCGACATCAGGGAGCCGGAGAAATCTGTAGAAGACCTTGCCAACCTCCTGAATGCAGTCCGCGCAGCCCGAGCCGCGTTGAAGAGTTCCGCCGGTTCGTCGGAAGCCAGGGCTAATGCCGACTTCCTTCTGGCTGGCAAGGAAAAGGAAGCTACCCAGGCCCTCCAGCAAGCATCCGGCACGGTCATAGATGCCGTATCAAGCACTGAGACGGCTGCGCCGGGAGAATCGTTTTCAACAACCGTGCGGGTTTTTCTTTCGGAGCCCGCCCTGGCAAGAATTACAAGCGTCACCCTGAGGGTGCCGCGGGGATGGGGGGTGCAGCCCGCCGCAGCCGCTCGGACCGAGGGCATAAGAGCTGGCCTCTTCGAGATTCATGAAACCGCTGACCGGGAAGACTCCTTTACGCTGACGGTTCCCGCGGACGCTCAGCCCACGCAACCCTACTGGCTCGAGACACCGCGCAAGGGTTACCTCTACACCTGGCCGGATGGCTCTGCCAAGGCGGAGCCTTTTGGACCTCCGCTGGTCACAGCAGAGGTGCAGGGGCTGATCGGCGGCGTGGCGGTGACTTTGACGAAGCCCTTACAGTATCGTTTCATCGACCAGGTGCGCGGGGAGCTGCGTCGGAATGTGGAGGTTGTCCCCGCGGCCAGCGTCTCATTCGATTCGCCGCTGGAAATCGTTCCGATAGGAGCAGCGGGCAAGCCCCGACGCGTGGTGGTGCGGCTTCAGTCCAACTTGCAGTCCGCAGTGTCAGGTGAGGCGGCAATAAGCGCCCCCGAGGGATGGGAAGTGTCTCCCCCGTCGCTGCCATTCACCCTCGACAGGAAGGGTGAGCACTACGCGCTCGCTTTCGATGTCACTCCAAGCGCAAAGTCTTCCCCCGGGCGCTACACGCTCAGCGCGGTTGCCACCTCAGGAAGTCAACGCTTCGATCTTTCCATGAAAACCATCTCCTACGCGCACATCCAGACACATCGGCTATACGCACCGGCGCAGGCGCAGGTCCAGCTCATCGACCTCAAAGTCCTTCCGGTGAGGATTGGCTACATCATGGGAAGCGGAGATCTTGTTCCCGAGGCCCTTCGCCGGATGGGCCTCGATGTCACGTTGCTGGATGAGGACGCGCTTGCCGCTGGAGATCTTTCCCAATACGACACAATCGTCGTGGGGATCCGGGCCTCCGAGGTCCGGCCTGATTTCGTGGCGGCAAACGAACGGCTTCTCGATTTCGTGCGGGCCGGCGGGACACTTGTTGTGCAGTACCAGCAAGGAGTGTACACGGCTAATAAGCTCACGCCCTTTCCTGTTTCTGCGGTGGGAGATCGGGTCACCGATGAGGGCGGGCCGGTGAAAATCCTCATGCCTGATCATCCCGTTTTCACAACGCCCAACCGCATCAGCCTCAAGGACTTCGAGGGCTGGGTACAGGACCGTAACCTCTACGATTTCAATACTTTCGACCCCCGCTACGTCCCGCTTCTGGAAGCACATGACCCTGGGGAACCTGAGCAGGAAGGTGGGGAAGTCTATGCGAGTCTCGGAAAGGGAAACTACATCTACACCGCGTACGCGTGGTTTCGGCAGCTTCCCGCGGGTGTACCGGGGGCTTACCGGCTGTTTGCGAACCTCGTGAGCCTGGGCTACCGCGGTCGCTGAGCGCCAGACCGGCTGCGCGGCATCCCCGGCCGGCGGCCCCAGGCGCTATGCCAGCGCGCCCTCAAGATCGGCTATCAAGTCTTCGGCATCTTCGATCCCCACGGAAAGCCGCAGCAGCGAAGAGGTAATGCCCAGGCGATCCCTGGTTTTCGCTTCGATGTCGGCATGGGTTTGCACCGCGGGGAAAGTGATCAGCGTCTCGACTCCGCCAAGACTCTCCGCGAAGGTGATGAGCCTCGTGCGCCCGAGGAAAGGCTCGACAAGGAGAGGATCCGCCACCTCGAAAGAAACCATGGCGCCGAACCCGCTCCCTTGCCGCATGGCCAACGCATGCCCGGGGTGGTCGGGCAGGCCGGGGTAATACACCATGCGCACTTTTGGATGCCGCTTCAACCACAGGGCAATCTTTGCGGCGTTCGCCTGCTGCCTCTCAATCCGCAGCGAGAGAGTCTTCATCCCGCGGATGGTGAGCCAGGAATCCTGCGGACCGAGCACCGCTCCAGCAGCGTTCTGATGGAACGCGACCTTGTCTGCAAGCGCAGGGTCTTTCACCGCCAGAAGGCCGCAGACGGTATCGTTGTGGCCCGCCAGGTATTTCGTCGCGCTGTACATCGTGACATCCGCCCCCAGCTCCAGGGGCCGAAGGAGACACGGGGTGAGAAACGTGTTGTCCACGATGGTCAGAATGCCGCGATTCTTGCTGATGGTGGATAGCGCTGCAACGTCCGTCACCTTGAGGAGCGGATTGGTCAGCGACTCGATGAAAAGAGCGCGGGTCTGTGGGCGGAGGGCCTTTTCCACAGCTTCAAGGTCGGTAGTATCGACGTACGTGAAACTCAAGCCGAACCGGCTGAAACACTGCTCGAACAAGCGATATGTCCCGCCGTACAAGTCTTCGGTGACAACGAGGTGGTCCCCCGCTTTGAAGAGCAGCAGGAGGCTGGTAATGGCAGCCATCCCTGAGGAGTAAGCGAAACCACGGCTCGCCCCTTCGAGCTGCGCAATGGCGTCCTCGAGTACTTGCCGTGTAGGGTTCCTGGATCTGCTGTAGTCGTAGCCGGTGCTTTTCCCGAGACCGGGATGACAGAAAGTGGCGGTCTGATAAATCGGAACGGTCACTGAGCCGGTAAACGTGTCCCATCCTACCCCGATGTGCGCGGCCTGTGTTGCGATGTTCATGAAACCCTCCTCCAAAGAAACTGGAAGAGGAATCCCGGCAGGGTCGCTCTTCCTTATCTTTCGGAACGCTGATTACCGTTCCGCGGGAATTGGCACCTTCCCTTGCAGGAGGTTGCCGCGACGTCACAGGGCCCGTCCCTCGGTCGCTCTTGATAAAGAAAATCTGCGAACTCAGTGAAGCTACTCATGCTTTCGGAAAAAGTCAACACGTATCGTTTTTTGGCCTCAGCTACCCTCTCTGAGAATCATGACCCCTTTGGCCGGGATCTGCATGCTCCCTTTCACAGGCTTCCCGGTGGCAAGCTCCTTGAGCTTTTCGTCCCCCAGGTCCACCCGAAGCGTCTCATTTCCGTGGTTCAGGAGGAACAGAAACGATTCGTGCCCTTTTTTCCTGCGGGTCGCCTCCAGGCCGCGCGGCACGCGGGCCACGGGCTGTATTCCCTTTTCGCGCGCAAGGGTGCGGACCGCCGCGGACAGGAAACTCGCCTCGGCGCTGCTCGCCACGTACCACCCCCACCCGTTGCCGAACTTGTTGCGCGTGACGGCCGGGGTTCCCGCATAGAAATCGGAGCCGTAAGCTGCGATCACTTCGGCTGACTCACTGTGCAAGATGTCGCACAGGATACCGCAGTCATACGAGCCCTTGAGGTCGCCGAAAGGCTTTGCTACCCGGATCGAGTTCCGCACGGACGGCAGAAGTGCATCAATCTCCTCCACCCAGATCCCCAGCAGCTTGCGAAGCTCTCCAGGGTATCCCCCGACGGTGACGAGATCTGTCTCGTTCACGATGCCGCTAAAGAAGGTGGTGAGAAAAGTCCCGCCGCCGGAAACGAACGACTCAAGCCTCCGGGCCACTCCGGGCTTCACCATGTAGAGGACGGGAGCAATAATCACGTCGTAACGAGAGAAGTCGTCTTCGACCCCGACGACGTCCACCGCGTAGTTCTGCTCCCAGAGGGCGGCATGCCAGGAGCGCACCTGCTCGACGTACTTCAGCGCGATGGACGGGCCCGAGGACATCTCGATTGCCCACCAGTTCTCCCAGTCGAACAGAATGCCGATCCTGGACTCAATCCTCGAATCCAGAAGGGCCGGTCCGAAAGAAGCGAGCTCGGCGCCCAGCGCGGCCACCTCGCGAAACACCCGCGTATTCTCGTGCCCGACGTGGTCGATCACCGCGCTGTGATACTTTTCCGAGGCGCCGCGGGTGCGGCGCAGCTGGAAGAACATCACCGTGTCGGCGCCCCGCGCCACCGCGTGGAGACTCATAAGGCGCATTTCCCCGGGCCGCTTCAATCCGTTGTAATCCTGCCAGTTGACCTGGCTTGGAGTCTGCTCCATCAGCATGAAGGGAGTGCCCCCCTTCAGCCCGCGCATGAGGTCATGGCGGAAAGCGATTTCCGAGACAGGCGTGTCCAGCGCGGGGTAATTGTCCCAAGAAACGATATCCATCTCTCGAGCCCACCGGAAATAGTCCAGCTCCTTGTACGCACCCATGAGGTTCGTAGTGACTTTGACCCCCGGGGTGATTTCATGCAGAACATCGCGCTCTGCACAGAAACACTCCATGAGCTTTCCCGAGGCAAAGCGATAGTAATCCAGCGTGATCCCCTGGAACGCTGTGTGTGTGACGTCCATGTGCTCTGTTAGGATATTGGGGACCACGATCTGATCCCAGTCGGTGAACGTATGGCCCCAGAAGCCGGTCCACCAGGCTTGGTTCAGCGATTCGAGCGTTCCGTACCGCTCCGCAAGCCATGCGCGAAAGGCCTTTTCACAGTTGCCACAATAGCAGCGGCCGCCGTATTCGTTGCTTACGTGCCAGGCCACGAGCGCGGGATGGGACGCGTAGCGCTCGGCGAGCTTGCGCGCAAGCTGCACCGAAAGCCGGCGGAATGCCGGACTTGTCGGACAGGCGTTGTGCCGGTGCCCGTACTTGCGCTTTCTGCCGTCGAAGGTCGTCCGCAGCACCTCGGGATATTTCGTTGCCAGCCAGGGCGGCACGGCCCCTGTCGAGGTGGCAATGCAGGCGAAGATGCCGTTTTTCACAAGCAGATCTAGAACCCGGTCTAGCCACGCGAAGTCCCATGTGTTTTCGTCAGGCTGCAATTTCGCCCAGGAGAAGACCGGGACCGTGGCTACGTTGATCCCGGCTTTCTTGAAGAGGCGCATATCTTCCTGCCAGACCTCCTCAGGCCATTGGTCAGGGTTGTAGTCACCGCCGTACCAGATACGAGGAAGCTTTTCATTAATCATGGAGGAAATCGTATACACTCTCATCATCAACGACAAGGCGATGGGTAAGCCCTTCCGCCGGTTCGAATCAGGAACCATGGTACATTCCGTTAGCGCTCTTCACCAGATCCGCACTGTAATGGTAGCTTCAAAGAGGTGAAGAGGAAGCTGCCGTTCCTTATCGCCCTTGTCGCCATTTCTGTTGCCGCGCTGATGGCCGCGCGGTTGGAATCTGCCCAGCTTCGGCAGGCTACGTTCGCCTGGCGATTCGCCACGGGAGGACAGATCAGAAGCCGGCCCGCGGTGGGGCAGGACGGAACCATCTACGCCGTTGCGGAGGACAGCTATCTCTACGCCCTGTCTCCCCGCGGCGAGCTTGCGTGGAAGGCAGACCTCGGCTGGCTCCCTTGGGATTGCCTTGCGGTGAGCCAGGAAGGAATGATCTACGCCGGGCTCAAGAACGGGAACCTCGTCGCCGTCACCCCCCGCGGAGTCGTTGCCTGGCGCGAGCATTTCGACGGTCTGTTTGTTGCTGACCCTCTCATTGCTCCCGACGGCACGGTGTACATTGGAGTCGCTCCCGCAACGCTCATCTCGCTGTCGGAATCCGGGCGGGAACAGTGGAGTATTACACTCCCGGGCTCACTGATCGGGGCCCCCATCATGGATGGGGCGGGAACAATCTACCTCGTGGCATCAGACAGAAGGTTGTACGCCCTTACGCAATGGGGTGAGTTCCGGTGGTCGCTCCCTCTCCAGGCGCAGCCCACCACAACGGCAATTGCGCGTGACGGCACCGTTCTGGTGGGGACGGAAGACGGGAAAGTCATTGCGGTAAACCCGAACGGTGACATGGTGTGGAGTCGCGCGGTGGATGCGCCGGTGGCCGGTGTTTCCGTGGGTGTTGACGAGATTGTGGCGGCAACCACGAACGGAAGTCTCGTGGGGCTGTCCGCAGCCGGCCGGGCGTTATGGCGGGAGAGCGCCGGGGCGGGGCTCGATACATCTCCGCTCATCCGTGGATCCGGCCTCCTGGCATTCGCCCTGGACGGCACGCTGCTCCTGCTGCACCAGCCGGTCGGGGTCATCGAGCGCTTCAACGTAGGGACCGCGGGCGCCGCCGTTCTTGCGCGAGACGGTTCCGTCTACCTTGGGGGCCGCGACTGGGTGGTGTACGCGTTCTCGCGACCAGCCGGGACTGAGAGGATCATCGGCCCATGGCCTCAGGCGGGGCACGACGAGCAGCACTCAGGGCGCACTCCGTTTGGGCCGCCGGGCGGCATCGAGGCCGCGCTGAATGCAACCCCTGATTACCTGTACCTGGACAGCCTTGCCGGCTCGGACAGCCATGAGCAGACCCAGCTCTTTCTCTCGGAGGTGCGCTCGCGCGTCGATCGGGGCTCTCTGGGTAAGAGCACGTGGTACGTCGTGAGGATCCTTGAACAACTTGCGGGAACAGGGCTGATCGACCCGGCATACCGCAACCAAAAAGTCATCAACGACTTCCCCGACGTAAGGGCCGCAGCCGCTTCGCTGCTGGGAGCCGTGGGGTCTGCCGGTTCGCGATGGACTTTGATCCGCATTGCCAACGCGGAAACCGACAGCTTCGCACTGTCTGCGGAAATCCGCGCCCTCGGCAGCCTTGCTTTCGATGAGGACGGATCTTCGGCCCGGACGATTGCAGCTGCCTTTGTCAGGGCACAAACCACTCCCGCAGACAACCGTCTGGCCGCTGAAACGGTCGACGCCCTCGGCAGCATTGCCTCCGCCACGGGCCTTATCACTCAGCCAGCGGCGGAAACGCTCTTCGCGATTTCCCGCGGCCCCTACCTCGAGCAAATACGCGCCGCTGCGCTCGCGGCGCTGGAGGGGAAGCACGGCCGGGCAACGAAAGAGTAGCGCCTCAGAATTAGGCCTGCGCTTCCTTGCGTTCGAAGCTTCCAATGACTACCCTTGTATAGGTGAAGGGGGAAAAGCCATGAAGACGGGGGTCGTCACGCTCCTCGCGCTGCTCTGTGCAACGCTGGCATTCGGTCTGCAGGTCGACAAGGACGAGCTCAACAAGGGCCAGGGAACCAACATCGTCTTCATTAACTACGTCGGTCCCCACACGACCGTTGACACTCTTGAGCAGATCCTGGGGATCGGCCAGGGCCTTGGCAGGGGACTGGGCAGCCAACCCGCCGAGAACTCCTACAACGGCAAGTACCGCCTGATCCACGCGGTGGGTGCTCCTGAAGGCCAGAAACTCGACGCTGACATATTCATTATCGAGTCCGACGCGGAAGTGGACGACGTCATCAACATCATACGGATGGTGAGCGGGTACCTCCAGGCCGCATACGCGTACGCGCCGGCCGACGCCATGGTGCTTGCCCGGTTTGTCGTGTACTACAACGCGGTCTTTCGGGGAGACCTCAAGTACTTCGGCGGTGTCTACAAGACAGTCGTCATGAAGAACCTTTCCACTGACAACGCGGGGATCGCGACCAAGTATTCCGACTGGCCCGGGAAAACCCGGATGCTGATCCCCCTCCAGGGCACGGAAAAAGGGAACCTCAACACCGTGGGAGCCGGCCAGCTCACCTCCCCCAAGGTTGTGGAGAATCTCCAACAGCAACCCGGCAAAGCCCTGCCGGACCGCAAGCAGATCACCGAGCTGCAGCAGAGGGGACTGGAGCAGGGTCAGCAGAAACTGGAACAGCAGCAAACCCAGCTGGAGCAGCAGAAAAGCCAGCTGACTCAGCAACAGCAGCAACTGGAGCAGACGAAGCAGGAGGCGGCGCAGGCCCAGACGGCCGCAGCGTCACCCACGGCGACACCCGAACAGAAGCAGGCGGCCGAACAGAAGCAGGAACAGGTCCAGCAGCAGGAGCAGGCCGTTCAGACGCAGCAGCAGCAGGTGCAGCAGCAGGAGCAGGCGGTCGCGCAACAGCAGCAACAGCAGCAGGCGACGCAACAGAACGTCCAGCAGCAGAGAGCAGGCATCGCGGCGGACGAGCAAGCCCTCATTCAGCCGAAGCAGCAGCAGGCAGCCCAGCCCGCGGCGCAGGCTCAGGCAGCGCCTGCGGCCTCCGTGCAGGCGCCGGGGCAGGTCCTTTTCATCTACGACCTGGGCGAGGCCCCTGACCATCTCGGGAAGCTCGTCCTGATCGACCGGGTTTCCGGCAAACTCCTTTCCCAGTCCGACCTGAACTCTGTACGGGGGAAGACCTACGTCACCGTCGGGAACGTGATCGTGGTTGCCGCGGGCAGAACGGGTGGCAACGCCGCCGTGAGGCTCGTATCGGTTGACCCGACCACCCTCGCAGTCCAGCAGCAGGGGAAGGACAACATCGTCCCTTCCAGTTATCTCACGGTTTCGGAGAACTCCGTGTATGCCGTCGTGGACTCGGACCACGGTGCGTTTCTCGGCAGGTTCGACCAGTCCCTGGCGCTCCAGGCTCAGTCGGAGCGCGCCGTAGATCCTTTCACGTACATCACCGTTTCAGGGACCGAGGTTTTCGTCCAGGATGATCAGGGCAACATCCTCATTTTGAACAAAGACGACCTGAAGGAGAAAAAACGCGCGGCGGGCCAGCCTCCGACATGAGCCAGCCGGATCACCCTCTCGCGAGGGCCAGCAAATCGACGCTTCCGTCGGCGAGCTTCGCCGGCGGAAGCGCTTTCTTTTTCTCGATCAGCAGCTTCACCGCGGTTATCTCGTTGGGCATCCCCATGGCGGAGGCGGCCACGAGCGTCCCGCCCGCGTAGTACCCGGCCAGGAACTTCCCTTTCTCCAGGTCTCCCCGGTACACCGTCTCGTCCCACTGGGGGGCAAAGCCCACGTACTTCAGACTGGCCCCCGTCTGCCGAGTCCAGAAAAACGGCACCTCACTATATAGAGCATTCGAGCCGAGCATGGCTCTGGCCGCATGCTGCCCCTGGCGTTCAGCGACCACCCAGTGCTCAGTGCGGACGCTTGTTCCGGAAAGTGCGTCGCGCACCTCCGCGATGTCCCCTGCGGCAAAAAGGTCCGCGTGCTTCGTGCGAAGCGTCCCGTCTACGGGGACAGCCCCGTTTTCCACCATATCCGTGCGGTGAAGGTATTCGACGGCCGGTTGCACTCCGATTCCGTAGACGACAAAGTCCGCTTCCAGCTGTCTTCCGTCGAGGAGAACGATTGTCTTGGCGCCTTTTGCGCCCGAGATTTGAGAAACAGACGCACTGGAGAGGAAAGTCACCCCGTCTTTCTCGTGTCTCGCGCGGAGAACGGCGGCGACCTTCTCGCCAACCACTTTTGCAAAAGGCACCGCTTCCGGGGAAACCACCACCACATCGAGACCGCGCTTTCTGAGGGAGCTTGCAAGCTCCATGCCGATGAATCCCGAGCCGATAAGGAGAGCCCGCTTTGCGTTGGCCGCGGCCTCGGCAATGAGGCGTCCGTCTGCAAAGCTTCGAAGCTGGTAGCAACCCTCGCCGTCCGCCCCGGGGACCGGCAGCTTCCGAGGCGCTGCGCCCGTGGCGAGCAGCGCCTTGTCGTAGGAAAGGGTCTGGCCCGTGGATAGCGAGACAGTTTTTCTTCCGGGGTCGATCGATTGAACCCGCGTATCGGTGAGGACCTCAATGTTCTGGTTGGCGTAGAACTTCGCACTTCGAAGAAGCATCCACTCGGGCTTTGCATCCCCTGACATGAACTCCTTCGAAAGGTTTGGCCTGTCATACGGCAGGTCACCCTCCGCCGTGATCATGGCGATGCGCCCGGCAAAACCTTCTCTGCGAAGCGTTTCCGCTGCCGCGTTCCCCGCCGCTCCTCCGCCCACAATGAGAAAGGTTCGAGCGTCGCTCCCGTGCGGTTTGGGAAAACGAGGCTTCTCGACCAGCCCCACAAGGACGTCACCGGCATCCACGCGCACGGGGAACACCGGCAGGTCGTTCAGCGCAGGAGCGGAAAGCGCCCTCCCCGTGCGCATGTCGAATCGGGCGTCATGACACTTGCAGGTGACGACGCCCCCGTCGACTAGACCTTCGTTGAGCGGGCACTCATAGTGGGTGCACTTGTCTCCGATTGCATAGACAGTGCCCTCCAGCAGAACAAGGCATACATCGTCCTCCCCGGCCCTCACGAGCAGGGGCTTCCCCTCCGGCAGATCCTCTTGCCGGCAGACCTTCCGCCACTCCGGTTCACTCACTGCAGCGCCTCCGTACTTTCGGAATCCTACCAGCCTATTTCTTGAGACTGGCTTTCAGGACCATCCGCGGGCCGGCGAGGGCCTTGGAGACGGGGCAGCCGATTTTGGTCTCTTCGGCGAACTTCTGGAAGGTTGCGTCATCGATTCCGTCGACAGAAGCTTCCGTGGTGATCTCTATCGTGGTAATCGCAAAGCCGTCCCCTTGCTTTTCGATGTGCACAGAATCCTCGGTGTGCACGGAGTTCACTTTGTAGCCCTTGCCCGAGAGCCCCGCGGAAAGCGCCATGGAGTAGCAGGCTGCGTGCGCCGCTGCCAGAAGCTCCTCCGGATTGGTCCCCTTCCCGGATTCGAACCGGGAGGAGAAGCTGTAGGGAAGCTCTTTCAGCGCTCCCGACTCTGTGCCAAGGGTCCCTTTTCCTTTCGGAAGGTCCCCACGCCATTCACCATGACCTTTTCGAACAGGCATATTTCCACTCCCTTCTTGCCTCCAAAGATACCTATAAAAAGTGGTGAAAAGGAAAGTGACTCTATGAATTTTCTAATCGTTAGGCCGGTTTGTCAGTTCATTCTGTTCAGGTAAAAGGGGTTGCCTCCCGGGTCGATTTTGAATCCAGTCTTGCATCCGGCGCAATGGATTACACCCGGCTTAATAACGTTTTGTTTCATGTTGCAGTTGGGGCAGATGAAGGTACGGGGGAATGGGGCATTTCCCATTTTACCACTTTCACGAAAGATGGAGATTGCTTCCTCAACGGTATCCTTGATTGCGTAAGACTCGGAAAACCCAACCTGGCTATAAAACTCATATCTTTCGGGTGACATCTTTATGAGAACGAGATAACCACCGTGTGGAAGAACCGCCTTTAGGACACCAGTGTAACAATCGATTCCAATTGGATTCGCGTGTTTGGTACCAGCTACGTCAAAGATCAGTCTGATGAAGCCTGCCTCAACAACCTTTCTAATTCGATTTAGGAGTGCGTAACCCGATTGGGGGGTCTGAATGCAACCAGTTAGAGTCCGTAACAGGCAGTCAGGGGCAGCATAAACTCTCTGCAACGGAATTTGTAGGCTCTCGTCCGTTTCGTCGTCGAAACCTGGTACGATGTCATTATTTTTCATACGCTGACCCACCGTCCCCATTCCAGTATAGCACAAGATCAGTTTTCACTATGACGCCTCATCAAGATAGTCCTTTGGCAGGCGTCGGGGAAACACACCAGAACGGGGCGGAGAGGGGGCCAGAGCGAAGCGGCCGCGTGCCAAGGGCGCCGTTCAGACTCGCAGCTCAGGGCTGAGGGCGTCCTTTAACTTCTGCATGAACTCCTCCTCCCCCAGCTCGTGTTTGTTAATGAACTGCACGGTCCCGATCTGCAGTTTCATGCCCTCGGAGAGCTCGACAGGCTGGAGATTGACAACCATGATGCTCTTGTTCTCGCTAGAGGCTAGGTTGATCTCGTTGCGCACGTTGCGGGATTCCATGGCTTGCGGGCTCATAAACACTAGGAAGAGCCGGCAGCCGGTCAACGCCCTACCAACCTCCTCCGGCCACTCATTGCCCGGCTCGATCCCTTCGTCGTACCAGATACGGAATCGTGACTCAGCCAGCTTTTTGAGGACGGTGAAGACCTCCCGCATGTTCTTGTGGGAATAGCTGGCAAAAAGGTACGGCTTTGCGCCGCTGTAGGCTTCCACGGGAGGCTTTACCGGTGGCGTCAGTCGCGCTGCCAGACGGCGGAGCGAGGAGAAGCCGCTCCGGCGTCCCGCCGCCGCGGCCGGCGCCTTGGGCATCCGGGGGCCCGCTCGCTTCTTGGCCGCGCTCGGGCGCTTGCGCGCGGGCGCCTTGCGGGAAGCAGCCTTGCGGCGCGCAGGCGCTTTGCGCCGTGACGCCGGCCTGCGGCGGGCTGTGGTCTTCCTGCGCTTCGCGGGCTTGCGCCGCGCGCCGGCTTTCCTGCGCAGCGCCGCTGGCTTGCGCCGGGCTGCGGTCTTGCGCCGGGCTGTGGCTTTCTTTCTCGGCCGGCGTGCCGCGGTCTTTCGGGCGCTGCGCCGCCGAGCCGCGGATCGCGCCTTCTTTTTTCCGGCGGTCTTTTTGGCCTTTCGTCGGACGGTTTTCTTCACGGCGCGGCGCGCCGTCTTCTTTGCCTTGCGCCGGGTAGGCTTGTGGACCCGCCGCGCTGTCGGGCGTTTCGAGGAAGTCCGACGGCGCGATTTTCGCCGCGCGGTGGCTGATCGCTTGCCGACGCTCTTGCGCGCTTTGCGCCGGGATGCTGTTTTTCTTTTTTTCCTCGCAATAGCCATGATCCTACCCTACTTCCGTCCTGCGTTTGATGTGGTAGATCGGATAACTCCCGAAGTTCTTCGGCAACACGACGACCCCGACGTACCGGCAGTCCAACCGGTTCCTCGGGTCCGTGAGAAGGAGCGCGGCGAATGATTCGCTTGCATAGACGTTACCAGGGCTTGTGATCGGCTCGATCCGCGCGGCTTGATTCACATGGGAGCCGAACACGTTCAACCGTCCCAGGAGCGGCTCGCGCACGCAGTACACGGGTCCGGCATGGAGCCCGATTCGCACGCTCAGCGACCGCGGCAGACTGAGACGCGACCAGTCGGTCCTTCTGATCATGTCCCGAAGCGAAATGGCGCATTCGGCCGCCCCGACGGGGTCGTCGAACGCCAAGCAGATCGCGTCACCCCAGGTATTTTTGTACAACGGTTCGACTGCGGATGCGAACAGCGTCTCCGCGACTCCCTTGAGGAACCCTTTGACATACGCGGGGACTTGCTCTTCGGGCAGTTTGCTGTAGCCCACCATGTCGGCGAAGAGGATGGCGATTGTCTGCCGAGCTTTCGCCGAAGCGGCGTGGCGAACCGTCTGCGCTCCGGCGGCGTTGCCCCCGGGTCGAACGAACGTCGCCTCCGCGGCTTCCCCCATGCTGGTGCGCGCCGCTCCGCCTCTGTGCTCCACCTGCGCCGTTGTTGGGTCTATGACGATATACGGAAAGCCCGTCTCCTCCCACAGCCTGACACACTCCGAGGTGCCGCCCGGTTTGTCATTGCGCTCCCCATCCCAGACCGCCATGAGGAGCGGCTCCGTCTCGAGAAACCGACTTCGCAGGATGGCCTTCCCCATGATGAGTTGATTGGCATAGGAAAACAGGATCTCGTTGCCGTTGCGGTAGCCCCCTCGCGTTGCCTGCTCCACCATTGAACTCTTGGCCAAAACCGCCCGCGCACGGCGGCTCCAGGCCTGACCGGCGAAGTTCACGCTGGTCTGGAAGAAATCTTCTTTGTCGAACGGAAGGACGACATTGCTCTCTCCGCCACGGGCAAGGAGGCACTCGTGGAAAAGGAGGTCCGCGCCGCACGCGGCGGAAGCGTACCCGATACGGGCGTCGAGCTTCCTCAAGACCGAGGCAATGCGTTGCTTGACCTGTACGGCCGATGACGGTGGGAAGTGGCCGTGCGGCCGGTCGGGAGCGTCGATCATGTGACCGGTAAACGCCACAACGGGCGGGATGCGAAGCGTTTCGCTTACCGCCGGATCCACCTTCACATACCGCGCAAGCAGCAAAAGCTGCCTTCGCGAGCTCGCAAGATTGCCGTAGTTGCGGGGACTGCGCGCGCGGGCCAGGCGGTAGAACTTCGCGGCCCGATCCTGGCGGCCCAGGAGCAGGAAGGCTTCGGCGACCGTTGCCAGGGTCCAGTAGTCTCGTCGGGACGGGTCCTTCAAGAGGTCCGCGCAGATATGAAGGACCTGGCGGGCCACGCGCCGGGAAAGATCGTTATCTCCCATGATCAGGCTGAGGCTCGCCGCGTTAATCCCTGACCAGCCACGTCGATGCCTGCGGAAAGCCCCGAGGTACACCTTGCGAGATTTCCCCAGGTAGGGATGTCCGGGATCGCCGTTGCCCTCAATCAGCCACATCTCCTTGTACACCCGGCCAAGGGTGCCCAGCGTCTCCTCGTCGAGATGGCCGTCTTTCATGAGTCGGCTGAGGAGGTCCTTGGCCGTGAGAAGGAAGCCGCAATTGATCAGGGACTTGCAGTAGCGTTGCGTGATCAGAAGGTGTCCGGGGAAGACGCGAAGACCTTCTTTCAGGATGTCATGCGCAAACATCGCCTGGCCCACGGTGTCCGCCCGTTCCCCCAGGCGAAGGAAGTAGTACGGGTCCTTCGCCCAGAGCGCCGCGTCATGCGAATCCCACATCTCGTGGATCACCTGACCCAGACGGCTTCTGTTGCGCTTCAGAAAGCTGTCGAAACGATCCCGGTTTTGTTCCTTCATTCCGCGCCCTGAATGGAAAAGGAAATGGAGTTCTTCCCCTTGATCTTGGCAGAGTACATCAGATCATCCACCTGTTTGAGAAGCTCGTCAGCCCCAAGGCTCGTGTCGACGCAGGTGAGCGCGCCTATGGACACGGTGACGGGCCATCCCCTGCGACCCATCTCCAGCACAAGGCTCTCACGGGTCTTCGTGATGGCTGTCTGGGCCGCCTTCTCATCCGCTTCGGGCAGGAGGAGGGCGAACTCGTCGCCGCCGAGCCGGGCCACCATATCGGTGCTTCGCGCATGGCTCTTGATCACGGTCACGACGGTCTGCAGAAGAAGATCACCTGTGGAGTGGCCGAAGGAGTCGTTGATGATCTTGAAGTTGTCCAGGTCGATGTATGCCAGAGTGAAGGGCCTTTTGTACCGGCGTGAACGCTCGATTTCTGAGCGCAGCATTTCCTGGAAGGACCTCGTGTTGGCAGCGCCGGTGAGATGGTCAATACGGGCCAGTGCCTTCTCGTGCTCAATCGACTTTCGAAGCGCTGAAAACAGCAGTGCGGAAGTGCCAAGAAGGCTCGCGCGGGTGACTATGTGCCAAAAGACGTAGAACAGACGGGAATAGCGCTCTCCGGCCATGAGGTCGGCGAAGACCCATACGCAAGCGCTGATCAGGGCCCCAAGCAACCCGAACCATCTTCCCGTGGTCCAGGCCAGAAGAGAAACCGGGATCAGGTAGAACAAGGACAGAGAAAGCTCATAGCCGGTGGCGTAGTCGATGACGCCAATCGCGAAAATGAGACAGAAGCCCACGACAAGGGCTGTGGATTTGCTCCATTGGGTAAGGTCTTTTGACAGCTTCATCCCTTTGGTTAATTGTCGGCAAAAAAACAACAGCCTCTAACTGTGCTATTATTAATGAAGGATGCGCGAACGACTTCTCTCGAGGGTGTTCATACTGCTCCTTTCCTTGCCTTTCCTCCTTTCGCTTTCTTCCTGCCAGCTCCTGGGGGGAAGCACCCAGGTGAGCTTTCTCAACAACTCGTCTTTCGTACTTGCGACCATTCAGTTCGGTCCGCTGACAGTCAGCGACTCTCTGCCGAACGCGACCCAGACCGGCAACTATGCGATCCCGCCAGGGTCGAACGTTTTGACCGCTGAGAGCCAGGGAGGCACCTGGACGAACGCAATCCTGCTTTCCGTCACGGCTGGACATAGCTACCTCATTACATTCAACCCGGGAGCCACGTTCTCCCAGGTGACTGTCAGCATGACCGCGACCAACTGAGCGCCACCGCCGACTTTCTTAGTTGCAGAAGGAAGGTTTAGCCAACCGGGCGCGCCTTCCTTTTTACATATGCGCGGCGAAAAAGAGAACCTAGTGGGGTTACTCTTGAAAAGGATCGAGGTGCAGGACACGGGGAGCGCATTCAAGATCGGGCCCGAGGATCCGTGCGCTCGAAGACGAGGGCAAACGTGTCGTTAAATGCAACCTCGGGGATCCTGATTTCATCGTCCGTCGACATGCGGAGATGCTGGACCTGCCCGTCGCACCTTCCAGGCAAGTCTCGGCGCAGGGAGCGCGCTTCACTCATAATCCATGCATGCTTGGTTCGGGAGCAACCAGTGGGGATCCTTGTTCGCTTCCTCGGACCCCGAAGGCGGGGACTGCTTCTGCAACCGAGGATCACAGGGATGCGGCCGTCCGGGAGGCTTTGGTAGGATCAATGGGGCCACCATCTTCCCATCGGGAAACCGTACCAGATGAGCTACCTCGCGCACGCCATACTGCGGACGGAGGGTGGCGTTCTGCTCACCGAGCATATCGGCCTGGAACTGCACCAGGAACTTGTTTGTCGACCCTCCGAGTGGTCTCGATGCCCTCGGTCGGCGTTCTGGCGCAACTGGACGCGAGCCGGGCTTTCCGGTAGTGTATCCTCCCAGAGGGGGAGGGACGCTATGTCGGTCACATCCACTGTCGAGAAAGCGCTCGAGCAAGGCAAAGGCATTCTCCGGCTGGCTCCGAACTGGGTGCCTCGGTCATTCTGCGTTCCCGGTCGCAGGCTCAAGCTTCATCCCGCCGACTATTACGCTTTCGGCGCAGAGCGCGGCGGCATCGACGAACGTTGGTTCGCATCCACAACCCCCGCCGACAATGGTCCCAAAACGAGCCCCGACGAGGGGCTGAGCTTTATAGTGATGGAGGACGGCGCCAGGACGGAAAAGGTGACGCTTAAGGACGCCGTTGCCGAACTGCGAGGGGCCGTCATTGGGGACAGGCTTTGGAGGGCTCACTCGTCCTGGCCGATGTTCGCGAAGTTCTTCGACAACAAGGGAGCCCTTCCCCATCACGTGCACCATCGAGACCAGCACGCGAAGCTCGTTGGCCAGAACGGGAAGCCCGAATCGTATTACTTCCCCGTCCAGAACAACAACTACGGGGCGGACTTCCCGTACACGTTCTTTGGCCTGAGACCCGGCACCGTTAGGGACCAGGTTGCCGAATGTCTCCGCAATTTCTCCAAGGGAGATAACAAAATCACCGATCTGTCTTCAGCCACCCGGCTCGAGCCGGGAACTGGATGGGATATTCCGGCGGGCATCCTGCATGCCCCGGGCAGCCTGTGCACCTACGAACCGCAGAAGGCCTCGGACATCTCCGCCATGTACCAGTCTCTGAGCGGTGATACCATCATTCCCGAGGAGCTCCTTTGGAAGAATACCCCGCCCGACAAGAAAGGCGATATCGACTTCATGATCGAGATCCTCGACTGGGAGGCCAACGTCGACCCGAACTTCACGGCGCACCACTTCATGGCTCCCGTGCCGGTAGAACCCTTAAAGCAGATGGAAGCGGAAGGGTACCTCGAGAACTGGATCACATACAAATCCGTAGAATACAGCGCCAAAGAACTGACCGTCCTGCCCGGCAAAACGGTAACCATCAAGGATTCGGGCGCCTACGGCCTGATCCTTGTCCAGGGTCATGGGAAGATGGGGGTGTGGGACATCGAGACTCCGGCGCTGATCCGCTTCGGACAGTTGACAATGGACGAGTTCTTCGTCACGGAAAGCGCCGCCAAAGGGGGCGTCGTGATTTCAAACCCCTCCCCAACGGACCCCATTGTCATGCTGAAGCACTTCGGCCCGGACAACCCCGACCTGAAGCTGTAGACGGGTGGAGGCCTAGAGCAGGCAGACACTGTGAGTGACCGCGGCTCATCGGAGGGAAGATACCTCGCGGCTCGAACCCACGTGAGCCGCGTAAGCCGCGCAATCAAGCCCGTCATCGAAACGAGGTCCTACGTGGCGTTCCTGCTGCGGGAACGCTCGCGGGTGCGGGAGTTCGGCTCACGCACTCACGTCCTTGCCGCGGGTCTCTGGCCTCCGGGAGTGACTCTCGACGCACAGCTCACCGCGTTCCTCTCCCAGCAGGTCCAGCCCTGGGCCACGGACCTTTCCTCCCGCCTTGCCCCCGTTTTGGAAAACGGCTGGCTTTATCTGACCCCGCGGCAGTACAACCTCCTTGCGCTTTTGTCGAGACTGTGCGGCCGGCTTTCAGCGTTCGACCTCGGGCGGCTCAACCTTCGGGACAGGAATCTGATCGACAGACTTAGACGCATCGAGAGCCTCTTCCTGATGCTACAGTACAACCCCGAGAACATCGGAGTCATTCTCTCCGCACTGCGCGTGCACTACGAAAAACAGCAGGAAGGACCTGCAGAGGTAGACGCATCCCACGCGCTGGTGATCCGTCTCCTGACGGAGGACTGCACGCTGCCCTCGCTGCACAACTGCTTGCTTGGTCTCAACATTTTCCAACACCGTCGGTTTCTTTCCCTTCCGGATCTGATGCGCCAGGGACTCGGGGAGGTGGTGAACGTTGTCGGGTTCGACTGCGAGCCCCGCGTTCAGGAGCGCATCGAAGCGTACCTTTCCGACGCCCTTTCCTCCATGCAGGAGCTCCAGGGACAGTTGCAGGAGGCACGCCAGGTCAATCGTTATATCGCCATGGATGATCAGGCCCGACCAATCGTTGCGGCGCTTTGGGAGGTCTACAAGGCAGGAGAATCGCGCGAGCCGTCGAGCTTCGATGCCGACCAGGAAAACCTCGTTCCTTTCCTCTCGCGGCTCATCCGCGGCTTCGACCGAACTTTTTCTGCGCTTTTGGGCGGATCATGTCTCTTGTCGGAGGGAAAGACCGTCGTTTTCGGACGCTCGTTCTTCGAGCTGGAGCTCACACGGCTTCGAACGCTGGCCGGGAAACTGGAGAAGGACGTATTTCACTTCACGAGATTCCACTTGCATCGCTACTTGCACTTGAAAAACGCGCGGCTGGAAGCCGTAGGCACTGAAGGAGAGGTCACGGACCTCATCGGGGAAAGCGTAGGGTGCCTCGTGGATATCGGCAAGACGATATCGAAGGTGCTGTCACTACGAGTGAGCGCGAGCTTGCCCGGTGGTCAGACCGCGGAAATAATCGAACCGCTCCAGCCGATTGTTCTCCGCGGCAAGCCGTTTTCCCTGCCGCATGAGAACGACCGTTTCCGGGCTGGCGCTCCGCTGGCCGGTAAGACTGTGGCGGAAGCCCTTGGCGCCGCGGCATCCGTGTGCTTCACCACCGGAATGCTCTTCCAGGATGACTTCGTCGTGATGTTTGGCGGCAAGGAAAAAAACCTCGAAGACGAAGTGCGCCAGAGAATGAAGCTCCTGGAGCATCTCCTGGATCCCGAACAGTACAAGCATACCTTGGCTCAGGTCGTGTGAACGCAGCTGGCCGGTCAACCGTCGTGTTCGGCCCAAGTCCCCGCCGGGATTCCGTTGACCTCAGCCGAGCAAGCCTTTGTCTTGCCTGACGCTGTATTTGCCGGCTCCGAGAAAAAAGATAGCGAGAGCCGTCAGCAGGTAGAACGCTTCCGTCTCCAGCCCCCAAGCGCCGGTTCGCTGAATTACCAGAGTATTTCGGTAAGCTTCCAATAGGATGGCCACGATCATATTGATGACGACAATCAGGGATGCGACCCGGGTCCACAGGCCGGCGATGATGAAGAGCGGCGCAATAACCTCACCGACGTACACCAAGTAGGCGATGAAGGCCGGCAAGCCGTGAGAGGCAAAGGCCCCGCCGATGAACGAGACCCCGTGCACGATCTTGGCTATTCCGTGGAACAGGATCAATCCTGCGGTGGTCAGGCGGAGGACAAGTTTCCCTATATCTTCCATGATAGGAAAAAATGCTGCTTCCGGGCTTGCGGAGTCAAGCGCAATCACGAGGCGTGCAGGGGGTACGGCTTCCCCTGGACTCAACATTACGGTAGGATAACTTGTCGACACCACATGGGAACCAGTGATTCATACGACGTGCTCGTCATTGGCGCCGGGGTGAGCGGGGCGAGCATCGCACGAAGGCTTTCCGCCTATCAGCTCGACATCGCGCTGGCGGACAAGGAATGCGACGTGTCCTTCGGCACCTCTAAGTCGAACTCCGGCATCATCCACGGAGGTTTTCATCACAACTCTCGCCACCTCAAGGCCCGCCTGGAAATCCGCGGCAACGCCATGTTCGACCAGCTCCAGATGGAGCTTGGGTTCCCGTTCCGAAGGTGCGGCATTCTCGTGGTGGCCACGCATTCCGATGAGATGAAAATGATCGGGCAGTTGTACGCGCAGGGCGTCGAGAACGGGTCCGTTGGGATCGAGATGTGTTCCCGAGAACGCATGCTGGAGCTGGAGCCCAAACTCTCCCCTGACGCGCTGGGCGGATTGCATGCGCCTTGCGGCGGCATCATTGAGCCATACCGCTTCGTTTTCTGCCTCGTGGAGTCAGCTTGCAAAAACGGTGTGCAGCTCCTCACAGAGTTCAAAGTGACCCGTGGGCGGTTCGAGGACTCTTCGTGGCTGGTGAGCGCGGAGGACGGCAGGTCCCTGCGCGCGAAATACGTGATCAACGCAGCGGGGCTCTTTGCCGACGAAGTGTCGCGAGCGTTCCAGGCGGAGGAGATTGCCCTCACGCCGAGAAAAGGCGAGTATTTCCTCCTGGATCGCTCAACGCCCGCGTGCCCCTCACGGGTCCTCTTTCCGGTCCCGACCCACAACTCAAAAGGAGTCCTGGTGATCCCGACGGTGGAAGGCACGGTGCTCGTGGGACCCACCGCCCTCGACGTCAAGGACAAGACGGACCTCTCTACGACCGCAGAGGAGCTGGACAAGATATTCGATTATGCAAAAAGGCTGGTCCCCATGATCTCACAGGGGGACGTGATCACTTCTTTTGCCGGCCTGCGCCCCGTGCTTAAAGAAGAAGACTTCTTCATAGACTTCTCGAGTAAGGTCTCCCAGTTCATCCAGGTGGCGGGGATTCAATCCCCAGGGCTGACCGCCTCCCCCGCAGTCGGGGAATATGTTAAGGACCTGTTGCGCAAGGCAGGCGTCGGCCTCACCGAAAAGAAAGAGTTCGACCCGTACATCGAGCACGTTCCCCGACTGCGCGAAGCAGGCCCCTGGGAGGCGGAAAGTCTCATCCATGCGGATCCTCGATACGGCAGCGTCATGTGCCGCTGTGAGAAAGTGTCGGAGGCTGAGATTGTGGCGGCCATCCGCAAAGGACACACAACCATGGACGGAATCAAGTATTTCACCCGCGCCGGCATGGGGCGCTGTCAGGGTGGATTCTGCACCTCGCGCATCTTGAAGGTCCTTATGAGAGAGACGGGAGCGCAGCCGGACGGCATCACAAAAAAGGGCGGAGAAAGCTTCTTGCTTCGGGGGCGGTTGTGAAGGAGATCCGCGTCGACGCAGCAGTCATCGGCGGCGGCGCCGCGGGAATGGAGGCGGCCCGCGAGGCGCAACGCCGCGGCGCCGAGGTGTGCATCATCGAGCGGGATGACGAGCTGGGGGGAATCCTTCTGCAGTGCATCCACAACGGTTTCGGCCT
>Ga0326728_10010175_pt1 | contig 22154 bp, 18 predicted proteins | sample MB3enrmetagenome_FD_207602 | JGI IMG/M metagenome (GOLD analysis project Ga0326728, IMG submission 207602) | Lab enriched peat soil microbial communities from McLean, Ithaca, NY, United States - MB31MN | ecosystem: Environmental > Terrestrial > Soil > Wetlands > Peat | place: USA: New York... | reverse complement strand
CGCGGCGACCTCTGCTCAGGATGACAGAGCGTTGGTTAGAGCCGGTACTTCACTCGCTTCGGCGGCAAGCCTGTCCTGCCGGGTCCTGTAACTCGCCGCAATAAACTCGCGGAAGAGCGGATGCGGCTCCAGGGGCTTGGACTTGAACTCGGGATGGAACTGGCAGCCCAGGAAGTAGGGATGGCCGGGCAGCTCGACGATCTCGACATAAGTCGCGTCGGGAGTGGCGCCGCTGATGCGCAGACCGGCGCCGGTCAGCAGAGCTTCGTAGTCGCGGTTGAACTCGTAGCGATGGCGGTGGCGCTCGCTGATCTCGGTGGCGCCGTAGGCCCTGGCGGCCAGCGAATCCGGCTGCAGAATGCAGGTCCACGCGCCCAACCGCATCGTGCCGCCCATCTCTTCCACGCCCAGCAACTCGCGCAGCTTGTAGATGATGCGGTACCGGCTGGCGGGATCGAATTCGGTCGAGTTGGCATTCTCCAGGCCGCAGACGTTGCGGGCATATTCGACGCAGGCGCACTGCATGCCCAGGCAGATTCCGAAGTAAGGCACCTTCTGCTCGCGGGCGTATCGGATGGCGTTCAACATGCCCTCGATGCCGCGCTTGCCGAAGCCGCCGGGAACCAGGATGCCGTCGAATCCGGCTAACTTCGACTCATAACTCCGGTCGGTGGGAGTCTTTGACTCCAGCTTCTCGGCCTCGATCCATTGCACGTCCAGTTTGAGGTTGCGGGCCAGCGCTCCGTGGGTCAGCGCCTCCTTCAGCGATTTGTAACTGTCCTCGTACTCCACATACTTGCCCACGATGCCGATGGAGACGCTGTCCTGGGGGTGATGGCAGCGGTAGACCAGTTGCTTCCACCGGGCGAGGTCGGCCTCCGGCGCTTCTTTGTGGAGATACTTGAGGATGAGCGCGTCAACGCCCTCCGAGGCAAAGCGAAGCGGCACCTCGTAGATGGAGGGAACGTCCTTGGCCCCGATCACGGCGCGCTCCTCGACGTTGCAGAAGGCGGCAATCTTCTTTTTGATCTCGGGGCCGAGTTTGCGCGCGCAGCGGCAGAGCAGGACGTCGGCCTGGATGCCGATCGACAGCAGTTCCTTGACCGAGTGCTGCGTCGGCTTGGTCTTCAGCTCCTGGGCGGCGGCAATCCAAGGCACCAGCGTCAAATGGACAAAGACGGTGTTTTCGCGGCCCAGTTCCTGTCGCATCTGGCGGATGGCCTCAAGAAACGGCAGCGACTCGATATCGCCCACCGTGCCGCCAATCTCAACGATAGTCACGTCGGCGCCGTTCGATGCCACCTTGCGCATGGCGTTCTTGATCTCGTTGGTCACGTGGGGAATCACCTGCACCGTCTTGCCCAGGTAATCGCCGCGCCGCTCCTTCAAGATGATCTGCTCGTAGACGCGTCCCGTGGTCCAGTTGTTGTCGCGGGAGAGCGGCGCGTGGGTGAAGCGCTCATAGTGGCCGAGGTCCAGATCGGTCTCCGCGCCGTCGTCGGTGACGAAGACCTCGCCGTGCTGGAAGGGCGACAAGGTGCCCGGATCGACGTTGAGGTAGGGGTCGAACTTCATCATGTTCACGCGCAGGCCGCGGCTCTCCAGCAAACAGCCGATCGAGGCTGCCGCCAGCCCCTTGCCTAAACTGGACACAACTCCGCCCGTCACAAAGACATACTTTGCCGACATTGATGCAACCTCTTGACTGGATGGTTGGGATTGGCCGTACCTGGTGGGCACAATCAAGTATGGCAGAGTTGAGGAAGAGAAGGAAACAGAAAAATGCCCCGGCTGATGAAAACACGGGATTATTGAGCTGTAACCTGCTTTATTTCAATGGCTTGAAGATGCAATCGCCGAAGTGCGGCCGGAGCCCGCGACGGCGGCGGTCCGATGCGCGCGCCGGCCGGCAAGAGGTAGAGTGGAGGAGGAACCGATGACGGAAAGAATCGCAATTCTTAACACCGACATCACCACCCTCGACGTGGATGCGATCGTCAACGCCGCCAACACCTCGCTGCTCGGCGGCGGGGGCGTGGACGGGGCAATCCATTATGCGGCCGGTCCCGAACTTCTGAGCGAATGCCGCCTGCTGGGCGGTTGCAAGACCGGCCAGGCAAAGCTCACCAAGGCCTATCGTCTCCCCGCCCGGTTTGTCATTCATGCCGTCGGTCCGGTTTGGAGCGGAGGGAATCGAGGCGAGCGGGAGCTGCTGGCGAGTTGCTATGCATCCTGTTTTGCCATTGCGCGAACGCACGGCCTGGGGAGTCTTGCCTTCCCGGCCATCAGTTGCGGCGCCTACGGGTTCCCGGTCGAGCTCGCCGTCGAAATTGCGATGCGGGAGACCGCGGCGGAGCTGAGCGCGAATCGGCAGATCGAGAAGGTGATCTTTGCCTGTTTCGACCAGGCGGTTTATAGGTCCTACCGGCGGGCCGCGCTGGCAATCTTATAAGCTGAATCGGCCTTCGACAACCATTGCCATCGAATGGATCGCCGCCAGCCGCAAGCGCCCGCCCCGGCGCGATGCCGGTCTAAAACGGGTGATAGCTTCCCTTGCCCCAGGGAATCTCAACAGATACCGAACACTCTTTCGCAGCTATCGAGACTTTCAGCACGCCGGCATCCTTGCCGGCCGCGGTGGGAAGGACAATCGCGGCTGCGTGTCCGCTGCCATTGGTGTGGAAGCTTCCAGGGTGCGATTCATTTCCGGAGATCGACTGGTAAGGCACATTGGAGTCGGCCGGCAGTCCATCGGCATAAACCAGCACGGCAATCCCATCGGGCTTGGTGAGTCGAGCCTCGAGCCGGCAGTTCCCATGTTTGGCTTCAACCGGGTACGGAACGACAGTGCCCGGCACGGAAAAGTCCATGTCGAGCGTGAAAAGAAGATACCGAACCGGCTCTCCCCGGGCCGCCTGAATGGAAAAGTCGTCTTCATCGCCGCCCTCGACAGAGTCTTTGTTTTCCTGATCGGGGCGAGGCTTGTTCACCATCAGCAGCCCTTTGGTGTTGACATAAACATCGCCGGGCAATACCTGCGGGTCGAAGCCGATTCTCCACACTGCAAGCAGATATTTCTGATTCTCGGAGGCGCCGGGGACGTATGCCTTGTAGATGGAAAAATGTCCCTGCTCCACGTTGCTCTCGCCAATCTTCGAAAACTGGATGTGCAGCCCGGCAGGGTTCCGTTCGTTGGGCAGATGATCGTCGAATCCCACCTGTCGCTGTAGCGCGGCCTTATCTTCTTCCAGCGGTTGCCGATCGGAGGCCTGTGCGCAACAGGCCGGCGCGAGGAAAGCCAGGCCGAGGCACAGCGCGAGAGGCAAGAGCTTTTTGCGGGCGGACGGCGCCATGGCAGCATTCTCCGCTTTTTGCCTGCCGCCCGCAAGTCCTTTCCGCTAGAAGTTCAGCGTGATCTTCGCCGTCAGCGCCCGCGGAGTTACATAGTGCGTTCCGCTGAACGTGGACAGGAAGTTATAGAGCGCGTACTTGTCGGTAACGTTGATTGCCGTCAGGTCCAGGTCCACCTTGTAGTGCTCCTTGTGGAAGAGGTTCTCCTTGCCGAGCGAGGCGTCGAAGAGGTCGCGCGGAGCGATGCGCGCAGGGTTATGATCGTTGTCGCCCGTGCCGGGAGCGGGAATATGGACCAGACTCGATGCGTACTCGAAAGCCGGACAGACGGCGGGCAATGGGTTGCCGGGGGTCGCCTTCACTCCGTTACAGGTAAGTCCGGCCTGAAACTCCTCGTCCGCGGTCAGCCCGCTCAGGATCACTGCCGGCTGGCCGTTGAACAAGGTGGAAGTTGGGGCGCACGCGCTGTTGGCGTCGTTGGAGAGCGGATTGTAGCAGGGCACGGAACCGGCCGTAAGGCCCGAGTCGTAGCGCCAGTTGAAGCCGCCCCACAGGCCGTTCAGCGCCTTGCCGTGGCTGAATGTGTATTGCAGATGCGAGGTCTGGTTGAACTTTTCGTCGTGGTCGATGCGGAAGGGAAGCCCGGTCTGGCCGACGGTGGCGCCGGCTCCGGCCACCTGCGGCGGATAGAAGCGCGCGGCCACGGAAGACATCACGACATAGCCGCTGATGTTATGAAACTGCGGAACCTCGACGTGCAGCGCATAGCCGGGAATCTTCGAGCTATGCCAGTCGATGGGAAAGGTGATGGGAGTGTTACCCAGCACGCTGAAGTCGAAGGCATTGTGGGTGTACTTCCAGATATACTCGCCGCTGACCACCACGCGCTTGCCGAAGGCCTGCTGCAAGCCGGCATGAAACTCGTTGCGGAAGCCGGGGTCGAGGGTTCCCGATACGCCGGGCGTGCAGTTGAGAAGCGGTGACAGAACGGCATTCGAGCATCCCGTGCTGGACAGCACCAGGTTCTCGTTGAACGGCGTTTCCAGCGTGCGCGCATAGGAGATGCGCAGCACGGTCGTGGACGGTTTGATGTTATAAGCAATGCCCACGCGCGGCTGGGTCTGGCTGGCGTCCGTGAGGCCGTTGTACACGTCCTCGCGCAGACCGAGGTTGAAGAGCCAGTTCCCGGCTTTGACCTGATCCTCGATGAATAGACCCAGTTCCTTGATGTCGGCGCGGCCGAAGTAGTTGTAATAACTTCCGCCGCGGGTAAGGTCGTAGGGCGCGAGAACCGGAAGGTAGCTCGAATTCTGGCCCGCCGCGCCGCCCGGGCACTGCGATGGAGAGGAGTATCCCGGCTGTGGGCTTCCATAGGCATCGACGCAGGGCGAGTTATAGGTTGGATCGACCACGCCCAGGCTGTCGTTCTCGCGCAGAAAAGTCTGCCCGTATTGCGCGCCGGCCTTGATATTCTGCATTCCCTTGGCATACGAAAAATCCGCGTGAACGGCAGAGTTGGTCAGCGTGCGATTCTGGGAGATAGAGGAGGTTTGCAGGTTGGCCGGACCCAGGTCGGCGAGCGGGTTGGCGCTGGGATAGTAGTTATAGTCGTCCCTGCGGAGAAAGGCGCCCAGGTTGAAGACCGAGTTGTTGCCGATAACTCGAGTGTAAGTCGGCGAGATATTGATGGTCCCGATCCTGGAGCGCTGGTCGGCATTGCCGACGATGGAGAAGACGGGGCTGGGGCTCGCGCCGGCGACGGTCACGTTCTCCACGTTCAGGCTGTCGTAGGAGTTTGGCGTCTGGAACCAGGAGCGGCTGTAGTTCAGGTCCAGGTGAATCGAGTCGGCCTGCGTGAAGCTGTAGTCCACGCGATCGAAGACATTTTGCTCGTTGCCTTTGTCGTGGAAGACCTGGAACTCCGGGGGATCGAGAAAGCGTCCGGTGTTCAGGCCGTCGGCCTCCACAAAGTTGCCCCATTTCTTGCCGCCATAGGCCAGGTCGAAACCGGCCGTCGCCGACCCGAAGGCTCCATAGGAGCTGCTGATGCTGCCGGTCGGTTTGGTTACGCCCTGCCCGGAGCGCGTGGTGGCCACGATCACCAGACTGGTCTTGCCCCCATACTCGGCCGGCGGCGCGCCGTCGATCACCTCGATCGACTGAATCGAGTTGGATGGAATCTGGTTGGAAAAGACTTTGCTCTGCTGGTCGGTGATCGATTGGCCGTCCACATTGAAGGAATTGGACGCGTGGTCGCCGAGGCCGTGGAAGAGGCCATTCGAGTCGGCCGAGACGCCGGGCGTGGTGGCTGTGACCAGGGAACTGAGCGTGGAGGACTCGCTCTCCAGCGGCACTTTGATGAACAGGTCGCGGTCCACATCGGTGTGGAACGTAGGATCGGTCTCAACCAGATCGCCCGAGGCCTCGACCGTCACAGTCTGGGACGCGGCGGCTATCTGCATGACGAGCTTGAGGTTGATACCCACCACCGAGCGAATCTCGCAACTCTGGCTCAATGGGGCGAAGCCCTTGGCGGAGACGGCGATCCGGTAGGGGTTGAAGGGAACGTTGGAGAACGAGAACTGGCCCAGGTTGTCGGTGGTGGCGGTTCGGTCCAGTCCGCTGCTGGCGTTTGTCAGATGGACCGTCGCGTTGGGAATCACCGCGCCGGAGGGATCGGCGACCGTGCCGCGCACTGCGCCGGCGTTGCCGCCCTGGGCAAGCGCGCCAAGCGCCGCGAAGACCAGGGCGAGAGCGGGAAGGATGCGAATGATTGTGCCGCGAATGAATGGCATGGGAAGCCTCCTGATGATGGCTGACGGCTGCTGGAATCAAGCGGCGGAGGGAAAATCCGCGTCGCCTGAGGAACCCTGGAGCATCGGTTCCGGCCTCTTCTGAACCAGTTGCCGAGGCGCCCTTGCCTCGCTTTGGCGAAGGCGCGTTCAGGGCTGGCCCAGTGGGCGCGTTCAAGAGAGAATCCGGAAGGATGGACTAGCAGCCGGTTGGAGGCGGGCGCGTGATGAACTTGGGATGCCAGTTGCGAACGACCGTTTGCGGCTCAAAGACCGGGGCGGCGGCCTCGATCTGGACCAGCACGACCACCGCGGCCAGGACCGCGACCGGCACGGCCGTATGCATCGCAATGCACAGCGGGCAATGGTCGGCATCGCTGTCCAGCGGATGCATGTGCGCCACCTGGACCACGGTAAGCAGCGCCAGCAGGAGCAGGCACACCACGGTCGCCAACGGCAAGGCGTCTGACCTTGCGCGGCGTTTTCCGCGGGAATCTGCCTGAAATCCTGTCAACAAAACATCCCCTGAATCAAGGATACACACAATTGGATGCGCCAGACGCAGCCGAGGTTACAGGCGCAGCCCGTTTTTTGACTGGAACGAGCGGCAAACGCGGCCTTCGCTCGTTCGTCTAAACTGTGGGGCAATGGCTCATTCTCTTCATTTACGGCGTTTGGCGGGCGCTTTGCTTCCAGTTCTGCTGCTGGCGGGCTTCGCCGCGGCGGCCCAGACGGCGCAGACCAAGGCGCCGCTCCCCCTCAAGCCCGACGTGCCCGGTACGGGCGCGAATCATCGCCTCATCCTCAAGGACGGCACCTACCAGATCGTCCGCCAGTACGAGGTTGTGGGCGACCGGGTGCGCTACATCTCGGTCGAGCGCGGCGGCGAATGGGAGGAGCTGCCCGCCGACCTGGTCGACTGGCAGGCCACGCGCAAGTGGGAGCGCGACCACGCGGCGGGCACGGTGGAAGAAGAGCCGTCGCCGGCCATGAAGGAGGCCGAGGAGATCGACAAGGAAGAGGCCGCCGAGCGCGAGGAGCAGAAGGCCCGCATGCCCGAGGTAGCCAAGGGACTGGAGCTGCCGGACGAGGATGGCGTCTTTGCGCTGGACACCTTTGAGGGCACGCCGGAGCTGGTGGAGTTGCTGCCCACCGAGATGACGGCAAACGCCAAGAACAAGCACGGCCTGAGCACGCTGAATCCCCTGGCCGGCGCCAAGGCCAGCCTGGAGCTGGATGGCGCGCACGCCAAGGTCCACCTGCACGTGAACGATCCGGCCATCTATCTCTCGCTCAACGCTCCCGACAAGGCCGAGCAGGTCGTCTCGCACGCCATTACGGTGAACACCGGCGGCGCGAAGGACGTGGCCACCCGCAAGCATGGCGCGCATTCGGCCGCGTCGGGCTTCGCCATCGTGCGCGTGGACGAGCGCCGGGCCGTGCGCATCGTGGGCGCCATCCACATGAGCCCCACCGGCGCCGTCTCCCAGAACGAGGAGGTCATCCCCGCCAAGGTCGAGGTGCTCGCCGGCAAGCACTGGCTGAAGATCGCGCCTGAAAAGCCGCTGCTCATCGGCGAGTATGCGCTGGTGGAGATAATCTCCGCCTCGGAGATCAACCAGTCGGTCTGGGACTTCCGCGTAGACCCGCAGTTGGGAGACAATCCGGGATCGATCGGGCCGATCTTGAAGCAGTGAGTCCGCAGGCCATCGCCGTGCTAAGGTTTCCTCTGGGAACTCGCGGGCCAGCCAACCGCCGTCTTGCGCGGGCTCGCGAATCTGAAATACCCGGAGGAGTCATGAATCTTTCTTTGCAGCGATTCGTTGCCGCGGGCGCTCTCCTGGCCTGCTGCGCCGTGCCGGTTTGCTCCCAGCAGAAAAGCTCGCCGGCCGCGGGCGTCAACAACCTCGCGGCGCCTGTGCCGACCCCGCTGCTCAATGGCAAGCGGGCGTTCATCTCCTATGAGCTGGGCGACGTGACGGACTTTCCAGACGCCTACAGCGGCGGGCCGGAGCGGGCGTACAGCGAGTTCTTTGCGCAGATGAATGCGTGGGGCCGGTTCCAGCTGGTGCTGGACCCGAGCGACGCGGATGTGATCTTCGCGGTCCGGTTTGTCAATTCGCCGGGGTCGCCGGCGCAGATCAGGGTGGGCATCTCGGACGGCAAGACCCACGTGGCGCTGTGGGGCTTCGTGGAGCAGGTCGATCCCGCCATGCTCAAGAAGCATCGCGACGCCAGCTTCACGCAGTCGGTCCAGTTGCTGGTTTCGGACGTGAAGACGCTGCTCGAGCCGGGCGCAAATCCGTAAGCCGAACACGCCTGCCCAGGATGGCACGATTCAGAATATTGGCGTCCAGAACGATCATCTCAGTGGACGGCGATCTTGCCGCGACGGCGCAGCTGTTTGAACTCCGCGACCATTTCTTCCTCGTCCACTTCGGCCAGCGTTGCGGCGAGCCGGTCGGCGGCAGCCTGGAGTTCGCCAAGATCAGCCGACTCATTTGTTTGCGGCTTTTGCGGCACGACTGAAGTTGTGCCCTGTTACAAAGCCATTCGGAACAGTATTCTGCCGCGGCTTGAATTGCCCGTACCCTTCAACGATTCAAATGCGATTGCCCTGGTCTTTCGTGGGCCGTTCAGGACGAAGCCTCCGGGGCGGGATTATCATGGAAGCCGACTCTGAAACTGCAAGAGGAGTTGCTGCCCGCCATGAAGACCGCAAACGTCCATTCAGCCCTTGAACCATTCCCCAACTGCCCCGCTCTCGACGGCTGCCACTGTGTCACCAATTCCCTGGCCAAGATCTTCCTCCATGCCGGCTATCCTGTTTCCGAGGAGATGCTGCTCGGCCTGGGCGCCGGAATGGGATTCATTTACTGGCAGATGAAGATGGGCGCGGGCACCTACATCTTTGTCGGCGGCCGGGGAAACACCAAGAACTTCTACCGGGATCTCGGCTCGAGGACCGGCGTCGGGATTCGGGAGATTTGCACCTCCAGCGCTCAGAAGGCCGAAGCCGCCCTGTTGCAGGCGCTGGCGCGGAAAGAGCCTGTGATGCTGGGCGGCGATATGGGCTTCCTGCCCTGGTTTCATTTTCCACAGGAGTACCACTTCGGCGGCCACGCCTTTGTGGTCTGCGGCTACGACGGCGGCCGCACCGTTCTGGCCTCCGACATGGACCCGCAAATGGCCGGTTTGAAAAAGGGATTCTATGCGCCGGTAACTCTGGAGCAGCTTGCCAAGGCCAGAAGCTCGCCCTACAAGCCTTTTCCGCCGAAGAATCTGCGCCTGGAGTTCGACTTTGCCGGATTTCGCGAGCCGGGCAGCGTGGTGATCGCCGCATCCATCGCGCAGACTGTCGATGCCCAACTCACCCCGCCGATCAAGAACTTCGGCGTCCCTGGGATGCGCCACACGGGCCGCCAGTTATTGCAGTGGCCGGCCATCTTCAAGGATTATGACCTGCGAATGAACCTGTTCAACCTCTATACCTTTATCGAAATCGGCGGCACCGGCGGCGGCTGCTTCCGCCCCATGTACGCCCGCTTTCTGGAAGAGGGCGCGAAGATAGCCCGCAAACCCGCGCTGGCGGACGCCGCCGGAATCTTCCGTCAATCCGGCGCCAGGTTTACTGAGATCGCGCTGCTGTTCAAGGAAGCCGAGACGATGAAGAACATCGAAGAGAAGATCCGTTCCGCCTCGCTGCTTTTCGGCGAAATCGCCGGTCTGGAAGAGAAGGCCTGCCTGCTTCTGAAGCAAGCCGTCTGAGCGGCCGCCTTGCCCCGCCGAAACCGCTCCGCTCGCCATCGCTTCCCGCGGGATCGCCGGATGCGCTCGACGCGGGCGTTGCTGTCGAAGCCGGCCGGAGGCCGAGGCGCCGGCTGAATCCAAGCCGGAAACCGCCGCATCTCTTCTGCGGGACTGGTTCCGCGGCCCCAAGAGTCCGCGGCGTGTGTTCCTCGTGGCCTCATCTGCCGCAGCGGATGAGACCAGCGGCGCTTGGCCTGAAGGCCCCGCTGATCCTGCAGGCTTTTGTGCCGGGGCCAAGACACCAGCCTGCGAACCCCTGCCCGCCACACCAGCGAGTCTTGCGGCAAGATGGAAATTCCCATTGATTTCAGACCACTTACGCACGGGTTAGGGCCTGCTCCCTGAATCCTCGAGTGCAAAGCCAAGATGCGTCGGCGCCGCAAGGAATTCTCTCCCGAGTGGAAACGGAACGGTGTTCCGTGGTAGTGTGCAACACTTGCGGGCGGTTTTTTCCCGGAGCGGGACGTGCGGCTTCGGGCGCGGACGGGTTTCGGACCGGCCGCGGTGAATCGAAATCTCGCAAGTGTGAGTCAAACAGGCCGGACAGGGTAGAGTGGTTTAGGTAATAAGGATGGCAATGAGCAAATCACTGGTGATCGTCGAGTCCCCCGCCAAGGCCAAGACGATCGAGAAGTATCTGGGCAAGGGTTTCGAGGTGCGGGCCTCGATCGGGCACATCATGGACTTGCCCAAGAACGATCTTGGCGTGGAGTTGAAGAAGCGGACGTTTGTGCCGGAGCTGATCGTGTCTCCGGGCAAAGAGAAGATTGTGGAGCACTTGAAGAAGCTGGGCGCGCAGGCCGACGAGATCTATCTGGCCCCCGATCCGGACCGCGAGGGCGAGGCGATTGCGTACCACCTGGCGCTGCAGTTGGGAAAGACGGCCAAGGAGCGGAAGAAGATCCGCCGCGTGACCTTCAACGAGATTACCAAGAAGGCTGTGCAGGATGCCTTCCAGCACCCTCGGGATGTGGACCAGAATCTGGTGGACGCGCAGCAGACCCGGCGCGTGCTCGACCGCCTGGTGGGCTACCAGATATCGCCGCTGCTGTGGGACAAGGTGCGGCGGGGCTTGTCGGCGGGCCGCGTGCAGACCGTTGCGGTGCGGCTGATCGTCGAGCGGGAGCGGGAGATCGGCGCGTTCAACCCGGTGGAGTACTGGACGCTGGACGCGGTGCTCCACGCTGAGAAGCAGCCGGACAAGAGCTTCAGGGCGCGCTTTGTGGGCATCGATGGGGAGCCGGCGTCGGTCGCGAACGGCAAGGACAAGGATGGGAGAGATCAGTTCATCGCCAATGCGCTGCCGGATGAGAGATCGATCAAGCAGGTGGTCGCCGCGCTGGAGAAGGCGAAGTGGTCGCTGGTTTCCCTCCAGTCCCGGGAGCAGCAAAGAAGGCCGCTGCCTCCCTTCATAACCAGCCAACTGCAACGGGACGCGGCCAGCAAGCTGGGCTTCAACGTGCGCCGGACGATGGGCGTGGCGCAGCGGCTTTATGAGGGCGTCGATGTGGGCGCGGAGGGCTCGGTTGGCCTGATCACCTACATGCGCACCGACTCGCCGCGCGTGGCGCCGGAGGCCATTGCCGCGGCTCGGGAGTGGATCGGCAGGCAGCTGGGGCCGATGTATCTGCCCAAGGAGCCCAATCTATACAAGGGCAAGAAGGGCGCGCAGGACGCGCACGAGGCGATCCGGCCGACCGATGCCGCGCGGACGCCGGAGTCGATCGCACGCTATCTGACTGAGGAACAGCTCAAGCTGTACCGGCTGATCTGGCAGCGGTTTGTGGCCTCGCAGATGACGCCGGCCGTCTTCGATGTAACCACGGCGAAGATCGCGGCGGTCTCTCAGAAGACGGGCAAGACCTACGATTTCCGCGCCAGCGGTTCGGTGGTGCGGTTCGACGGATTCCTGAAGATCTACGAGGTTCTGGAGGAGAAGAAGGACGAGGAAGACGAGTCGGCCAGCAAGCTGCCCGATCTGCGCCACGTAAAGCGGCTGGAGCTTGAGAAGCTGGAGAACGAGCAGCACTTCACCCAGCCGCCTCCGCGCTACAACGAAGCCTCGCTGGTAAGGGTGCTGGAGGAACGGGGCATCGGGCGGCCTTCGACCTACGCCACCATCATCAACACCATCCAGGACCGCGAGTATGTGACCAGGATCGGCGGCCGCTTTTATCCCACCGAGATCGGGATGGTGGTCTGCGACCTGCTGGTGAAGAACTTCCCGTATATCTTCGACGTCGCTTACACGGCCAAGCTGGAAGAGGAACTGGACGAGATCGAAGAGGGCCACGAGAAGTGGACGGACCTGCTGAAGGGCTTCTACGGCTACTTTGAGGATGAACTCAAGGATGCCGGCAAGAACATGGAAAACATCAAGCGCATGGAGAAGCGGACCAGGGAGAAGTGCGATCTGTGCGGGTCGCCGATGGTGCTGAAGTGGGGAAAATTCGGCACCTTCTATGCGTGTTCGGCCTATAACAAGAAGGACAAGTCGGGCTGCGGGTTTACCAGGGAGAACACCGCCAGCAAGCCGGACCTGAATACGCAGGAGGCCCAGGAGGCGGGCGAGACGGAGGAGTACTGCGATAACTGCGGGCGCGTGATGGTGCTGCGGCGCGGGATCTTCGGGCCCTATATGGCCTGCCCGGGTTACAGCGAAGATCCGCCCTGCAAGACCATCCGCAAGCTAAGCCAGAAGCAGCAGCAGAAGCAGAACGCGCCCCAGCCCACAGGCGAAGCCTGCCCGCTGTGCGGCAAACCCCTGGTGCTGCGCCAGGGAGCCTTCGGGGAGTTCGTCTCCTGCTCCGGCTATCCCAAATGCAAGTATGTGAAGCAGAACCTGATTGAAGGCATGAAGTGCCCCAAGTGCGGACAGGGCGACCTGGCCGAACGCAAGGCGCGGAGAGGCAATATCTTCTGGGGCTGCACGAATTATCCCAAGTGCGACTTCACGTCCAATTACAAGCCGGTGGCCAGGAAGTGCCCGCTGTGCAAGAGCCCGTACCTGGTGGAGAAGACGCTGCGCTCGGGCGTCTACCTGGAATGCCCCAACAAGAAGAAGGGCGCCGAGGAGGTTTTGCCCAAGAAGCGGGTCGCGACGGCGGCCAAGCCCGCGCACGCCGAGATAGCGTGCAGCTATTCGAAGCGGATTGGGGATGCGCCGGCGCTGCCGACCGTGGAGACGCATGGGCCGGTGGTTGAAACGGAATCCGCAAAGAAGGGCGGGAAGAAGGCGTTGCAGCCGGCGTAGGCACCGATTCTTTGCTATCCTCCAGTTGGAGCTCATGATGAAGCTTTGGCAGAGTGCGATGATCGGGCTGGCCCGCTCGAAGACGATCACTCGATTGATGCAGGGCAATGGCCTTATGCGCGGCCTCGCCGGGCGGTTCGTCGGCGGCAGTTCGTCCCCGGCCGCAATCCGCAAGTCGGTTGAGTTGAACGGCCTGGCGGTGACCACTTCTCTTTATTACCTCGGCGAGTATGTCGAGTCGCCGGCAGCCATTGAAGAGAACGTGGCTCAGCTAATCGCGACGATTGAGCAGTTGGGTCGATCGAATCTGGACGTTCACATCTCCATCGATCCGACGCAGATCGGCTATGCACACTCCGATGAGTTGGGTCAGGCCAACGCACTGCGGCTCGGAAAGCTGATTGCCGAGCAGCCCGCGGCAGGCCGCCGCCGGCTGGCGATGCTGGACATGGAAGACTTTTCCGTGGTCCAGAAGACTTTGGACCTGCGGGCGCGCATGGCTCAAGCCGGGCACCCGACCGGCATCACCATCCAGGCATATCTCTACCGAAGTGAGCAGGATGTGCGCGACCTGGTGGAAAGCGGCGCCGCTGCTGTGCGGCTGGTGAAGGGCGCCTTTGCCGAGAGCCTCGACCATGCCTGGACGGCCCGCGCGGATATCAACCGGGAGTTTCTTCGCCTGGCTGCCGACCTGCTTTCCCGAGAGGCCAGCGCGTCTGGCGTTTACCCGATCTTCGCAACCCACGACGATGCGATGATCGGGGCGGTCATCGAACTTGCGCGCGAGAACCGGCGCTCCAAGAAGGAGTTTGAATTCGAGATGCTCCTCGGAGTCGGCGTGACACAGCAGCAGAGACTGGTTGCGGAGGGCTACCGTCTGCGGCTTTATCTTCCCTTTGGAACCGACTGGTGGCCCTATACCGTGCGCCGGATCGGCGAGAATCCGTCCAACCTCCGCTTTGTGGTGAATGCTCTTAGAAAGACCAGCGGCGCGGCTGGCTAGAGCGCGGCAGCGGGGGCAGATGGCTCGCAACTCCTTCTTGCGAGATTGATCGAGATCCGTGTAGTTTCGCCGATTCAGAAGTGCACAGGAGGACTCTGTCGAGCTATCGCTGGGAAGGGGTAACTCGCAGATCCGACCGTCAACAGCGGGCGCGGCTCCGATGCCATCTGATATAAACTCCCGGCATGAGCCCTTCAATGCGCAGCCAGCAAGATCCGTACGATTCAGTTGCCTATCCGGGCTTTCCTTATCCAGACACGCATCCCGATCGCCTGGCGGCCATGGCGATTCTGCAAGGGCTTTCCGCGGCGCCGGTGGAGCGATGCCGCGTGCTTGAGATCGGCTGCAACGAGGGCGCGAACCTCATTCCCATGGCCTATGCCATAGCGAAGAGCGAGTTCGTGGGATTCGATCTGGCTCCTTCACCCGTCGCGCGCGGGCAGGAGCGGATTCGCGAACTCGGCCTCCCGAACGTGCGCGTCTTTGAGAGCAACCTGCTCGACGTTGGGACGGAACTCGGCCAGTTCGATTACATCCTTGCGCACGGGCTTTATGCCTGGGTTCCGGAACCGGTGCGCGAGCGGCTGCTGGCGCTCTGCGGAGAGTTGCTGACGCCGGACGGAGTTGCGTTTGTCAGCTACAACGCGCTGCCGGGCGGCCATCTGCGCAAGATGGTTCGCGAGATGATGCTGTTCCAGGTGAAAGACATCGAAGACCCGGAGGAGCGGGTCTCAGGCGGGCTCGCGTTCCTTCGCTTTCTGGCTGAGGCGAGGCCGGAGGGCGATACATATCGCATGCTGATGGAAGAGCAGTTGAGAAGGATGGAAAAGAGCAGCCCGCGGGGCGTCTACTACGATGAACTGGGCGGCACGTACCGTCCGGTTCACTTCATTGAGTTTGTGGAGCACGCTCGGAGGCATGGTTTGCAGTACCTGAGCGAAGCGGTGCTACCGCCGCCAAACGATCCATCCTATCGGTTTGACATGCGGACCGCGCTTGAGCGCGCGGTGGGCGGCGACATTCTGAAGCAAGAGCAAATCCTCGATTTCGTGCGCATGCGCGGTTACCGGGAGACGCTGCTTTGCAGAGCGGAACGGGCTGTACGCCGCGATTTTCCTGCCGAACACTTGCGCCGGCTATTGCTTGCCTCACCGGCGGTATCGGCTCCGGCAGAAGCCTCCGGGGCGAAGGTCTTCCGTTTGTCGGATGGGATGAAAATGGAATCGAACCACGCCGGCGCGATTGCGCTGCTCGAGGAACTGGAGGCAGCCTGGCCGCGGGCGCTGAGTCTTGACGAGCTTGAGCCGCGGATTGCAGGGACCGGTTTTGCGCTCGATGAAGACGGAGTCACCTTGCTGATGCGCCTCGTGGTGGCGAAGATGGTCGAGCTGCACGCTTGGATTGCGCCGGTTGCCGCGGACGTTTCAGCGCGCCCAAGGGCCAGCGCCTGCAGCCGGCAAGAAGCCCGGACCGGAGCGCATGCGACCAGTCTGCTTCACACCGCGGTGGCTCTGGACGATCCACTTCAGCGGAGCCTTCTCCAGTTGCTCGACGGAACCCGCGACCGCAACGCGCTTCTGGACGCGATGAAGGCGGAGTTCCCCGCAATACGCGCTGGAGAGCTTGAAGAAGGAATCGAACCGTGTCTGGGGTTCTTCCACCGCGCCGGCTTGCTTGAAGCCTGAGAAAGGGCCGGCGAGGCGTCCAACGCTCTCCCGCTGCCTTGCCCGCGCGGCTTTGCCCGGCGGCCTCCCGCCGCTTGAGATGCCGTTCCCCGGCTCAATCGGGTACTATGAGGCAGCGGAGGCCTGACGATGGAACGAATGCTTGCCACCCCTGCGGATGCCGAAATCATTCTCAAACTCTATGAACTGCGCACCGAACCGTTGATGCGCCAGGCGCGCGCGTGGATGACGGGCGAGTTCTGGCCGGCGACGCCCGAGGAGTTCTTTGCCGTGGCCGAGAACCCCGCCGACCCGCACAGTGCCTGGCTCCGCCAGGTGCTCACCTACTGGGAGATGGCGGCGGCGATGGTGCTGCACGGGGCGGTTTCAGCGGAGTTGTTTGTGGATTGCAACTCCGAGGGGTTCTTCCTGCTGGCCAAGTTTGCGCCCCTTTTGGAAGCAATCCGGGAGAAAAACCCGGGTTTCTTGATCAAGACCGCGGAGATGGTGGGCCGGTTTTCAGCCGCGGCCCAGCGCTACGAGGCGGTGCTGAAGAATGTGGAAGCCAGGCGCAACAGCTTGCCTGCCAAGGGGGAATCGCACGGGCGGTATGCCTATCCCGTGAAGCCATGAAGGCTGAAAAAACCTTGCCGAATTGCGGCCGATGGAGCATGATGATACTCGATCGAGGTTTTCCAATCCCCTGGAGGATTCTCATGAAAGCTGTTCTGGCGCTCGTGTTTGCCGGTTTGGCTCTGACCGCGACTGCGGCCGGCGCGGCCGGCTCAACCAGGATCAATGGCTGGATCTCCGACTCGATGTGCGGCGCCAAGCACGCCGGATCGGGAGCCGACTGCGTGAAGAAGTGCATCAAGGGCGGCCTGGCCCCGGTGTTTGTGGACGAGGCCAAGAAGGCCGTTTGGACCATCGACAATCCGGAGGCCGTGAAGGGCTTCTATGGCGACCACGTGACCGTGACCGCGACCGCCGATGAGGCCAAGAAGAGCGTCCATATCGAGGCCATCGCGGAAGCGAAGTAGGACGCCGCACTGAAGCCGGCTCGCATCAACGCTGTTCCCGCAACGCATTGGCTGTGTTGTCTCACCCCTGCGGCTGCGTTCAGGGCAGGCTCTGGGCGCCGCAAGTCGCCGCGGCGCGCGGCCAGGCTGGAGCCCCTACAGTATTGTGCCCTCCTGAAAACGCTCTGAACATCTCATCCGACTGCAAGGTCGTCCGCCCGGCCTAAGAAATCCTGTCCCACGCGTCCTCGCAGGGGATTGTTTTCCGTCTACTCCCATGTAAACGAAACCATGGCGACGCTCACGGTACCAATCATTCAGGAGAAACAGAGGGCCACGGCTCGCTGGCGGCTGCTCATCGTCGTTCTGGCGGCGCTGGCCCTTCGCCTTGCCGCGATTCCCTTCAATAACTTCGAGAATCTGATGGATGCCGCCCACCTCCACGCCTGGGAGCAGGGCAACGTGGCGCAGGCGCTGGTGGCCGGGCACGGCTTCGGCAGCCCGTTCGTTTCCACCCAGCCCTCGGCGGTTATGCCGCCGGTCTATCCGCTCATTGTGGCCGCGTTCTTCCGTCTCTTCGGCGTCCACACCGCCCGGTCGATTCTTGCCGTTCATGCCTTCGACTGCCTGGTCAACTCGCTGGCCTGCATCCCGATCTTCCTGCTGGCCCGGCGCAGTTTTGGCGAGCGCGCGGCATGGTGGGCGGCCTGGGGATGGGCGTTTTCTCCTTACGGCATATACTTCTCGGCGGCGTGGGCCTGGTCCACGCACCTGCTGTTGCTGTGCCTGTGCTGGCTGCTCTATCTGGCGCACGATTTGGAACGCTCTCCGCGGCTTGGACTATGGGCCGGCTTTGGCCTGCTGGCCGGGTTTGCGGGCCTTACCGAGCCATCGATTCTGGTGGTGATTCCCTTCCTGCTGGCGCTGGCGGCCTGGAGGCTGGCCCGCGCGGGCCAGCGCTGGCTGCTGCCAGGGGCGGTCGCCTCGCTGGCTCTTGCAGCCGTTCTCTCGCCCTGGTTGATTCGAGACGCCCTGGTCTTCCACCGCTTCATTCCGCTGCGCGACAGCATGGGCCTGGAGCTGTGGATGGGCAACAACGGCAGTAGCCTCCGCTGGACGAGCGACGATCTGCACCCCCTGCACGACGCCCAGGAATTGGCTGCATACAACGCCGGTGAACTGCGGTACATGGACCACAAGGCGGAGCAGGCCATGGCCTATATCCATGACCACCCCGGCTGGTACGCATGGATGTGCGCGCGCCGCGCCGTCTATCTATGGACCGGTTACTGGAGCTTCGATCCGCGCTATCTGACCCAGGAGCCGGCCGACCCCGAAAACGTGCCCTTCGCCACCTGCCTGACGCTGCTCGGGCTCGCTGGACTGCTCCTGGCCTGGCGGGAGAGACCCATCGAGGCCGTTCGCTACGCCGGAGTCCTGTTTCTGTTTCCCGTAATGTACTACTTCACCCATCCGGAGCCCTACGAGATGCGCGCGCTTGACCCCCTCCTGGCGATTCTCGGGTGCTGCGCGATTCTGGCCCTGCGCGAGCGGGCCAGGGAGAGCGCGGAGATGGCCGCTGTCGCGGAAAAGAGCGGCGCATTCGCGGGCTCGATGGAGTACTGAGGCGGGTTAAGCAGGCAGACCGAATCAAGCATTGGCCTGAGAACGGCGCCTCTTGCAAATTGCCTTCAGCATATAGATTGTGTCAGGGCACGACTCTATCCTATCGTGCTTCAGTATTGGGAGCCGCGAGATATTCGTATAGGTCTGCCTATGAAGACTGGATGATCTGCGCCACCATTCCGGCGCAGGTATCGATGCCCAGAGTGCTGTTCATGGTGATGTGGTAGAGCCGGGGATCGGCCGAGTCGCAGTCGTAATAGTACCGCGCATAGTGGAGGCGTTCGGAGTCTACGCGGCGCAGCAGGGCCTGCAGGTTGCGCTCGTGAGGATGGCGAAGTTTCATGCGCGCAATCTTCTCGTTGAGCGGGGCATAAACCAGCATGCGAAGGACGTGGGGATGACGCCGCAAGATACATTGCGCGCTGCGTCCGATGATGACGCAATTGCCCACCTTGGCGGCTTCCTGAATGACATTCGCCGTGAATATCTGCACCGTATCGCGATCCACCGCGAGTTCAGCGCCCTCCCCGGTATAGGACTCCGGACCTCCCTGGCGGAAGCTCTTCATCACCCGCTCCCACCAGGCGATGGCGTGTTCGTCGGCCTGCGCGGCCCAGGAGGGTTCGACCTTTCCCATGGCTGCGACCTGCTCGATGATCTGCTTGTCCAGGCACTCCCAGCCCAGCAGTTCGGCCACCTTGCGCCCGATATCGGAGCCCCCGCTCCCATACTCTCTCGCAATCGTCAAGACGTTGAACATCCTCTGCCTTCCCTGCCGCCACGTTACTCCTCTTCTTCGATCGCGGCAACTCGTTTCTACCTCAGCGACCTATAGCCCGGAAGCTGCAATCGCCAAGCAGCTTCAGTTTACTGTGGAAGCCCAGTGCTCGCTTTCCCAGGTACGCGCGATCACAGCTTTTTCATCCGCAATTCACCGCCAACAGCCATCTCGGGTTTTCTACTGGAAACATGGTCAACGTATCCTTCAACTGGCTCCGCTCCCTTCTTATTGTCGCAGTCTTCATCCTCTCTCCGCTGGTTGCGCTTCATGCAGCGCCGGTCCTGATGATTTCCATCGACGGCCTGAAGCCGGAGTGTGTGACCCAAGCCGCCGAGCATGGCCTGCGGGTTCCGACTCTGCGGCGCTTTCTCGTCGAAGGAACATACGCCGATGGCGTGGTTGCGGTCCTGCCCACGGTCACGTATCCCGACCACACCACGCTGATTACGGGCGTCTGGCCGGCCGAACACGGCATCGTCAGCAACACGGTCTTCGATCCGAAGCGCAATATGGACGGCGCCTGGTACTGGTATGCGGGCGATATCCGCGTGCCTACGCTGTGGGATGCCGCGCACCGGAAGGGCATCGGCACGGCGAGCGTAAGCTGGCCGGTCAGCGTCAACGCCACCAGCGTCGATACGCTGATTCCCGAGTACTGGCGCACCGCAAACGATTCGGTCGATCCCGAGGACGCCAACCCGCAGGACGTTGAATTGATGGCCGCCATCTCGCGCCCCGAAGGGCTGCTGTTCGCCATGCAAAAGCGGCTCGGTCCTTACATGATGGGCAACGACACGACGGTCGGCGGCGACTGGACGCGAACACGCTACTCGCTGGATATTCTGGAGCGCGAAAAGCCGGGATTCATGACCATCCATCTCAGTTCGCTGGACGAATCGGAGCACATGAGCGGCCCTTTCAGCGAAGACGCGAACAAGACGCTTGAAGCAGTGGACGGAATGGTCGCCCAACTCATCGACGCGGCAAAGAAGAACGACCCGAGGACCGTCGTGATCGTCGTCTCCGACCACGGTTTTGTGAGCGTGCATCGCGCATTGAATATCGCGATCCCATTTCTCCAGGCCGGACTGATTCAGGCCAGCGCCGGCGCGAACGGCGGAATCACGGTAACTTCGTGGAAGGCGGCGCCCTGGGTAGCCGGCGGAATGGCGGCCATCATGCTGCGCGACCGGTCGGATGCCAAGACGCGCGAAGAGGTGCGCGCGCTGCTGGACCGGCTGGCCGCCGATCCGGCCAACGGAATCGCGAGGATTCTGGACCGGGCGGAGATCACGCAGGCGGGCGGATTTCCGGATGCGGAGTTCGTTATGGCGCTGCGGCCCGGATTTACATTCGGCTCAGCCTTTTCGGGCGCGCTGGTCAGCGATCAGCCGCCGGTAAAGGGCACGCACGGCTACCTGCCCTCGTATCCCGAGATGCGCGCATCGTTCTTCGCCATGGGCGAAGGCATCGCGCGGGGACGCGATCTGGGCGTCATCGATATGCGGCAGATTGCCCCGACCATGGCTGCGATTCTTGGCGTGAGTCTGCCGACCGCCAGGGAACCCAAGCTGAATCTCACCCGGTAACGCGTTGCAAATACCGAGAGCGGAGTCCCCCGCGCCTGCCCTTTCAACGGAGCGGATCGAGCCTACTTGCCGTTGATGGGCGCGACAACATACACGTAGACCATCGGCTCCTTGCCTGTGTTCTCCACGTTGTGGCGGGTCGAGGGCGGGATGTAAACAAGCGCGGGAGCGACGAACGGTTGCCCCGGCTGGCCCTCAATCAAAGCTTTCCCCTGCCCCTCGAGAACGATCAGACATTCTTCGTGATCGCCGGTGGTGTGCCAGCCGACAGTCTCGTTCGGCTTCAGCCGCACCAACCCGCTGCGCATGCCTGCCGTCTGCGGAGCACCCTGAAGCAACGGACAGTCCTCGCCCAAGCAAGCGAGCTGGAGGACGCGGGCCTCCCGCTGGGGTTGCTGCGGTGCGGCCGCCGGCGCGGCCAGCAGTACCGCAGCCGCACCGCCAAGAGAGTATAAGCGCAAGGCTCTCCGCACAAAGCCTCCTTCCATTCAGCATACGCCAATGGGACACGTATGCACATACTGTTTACGAGTTCGTGCTACCTATGCGACAATTTTACCCGGACGAGTCCATGCCTGCCGACTTGTCAAGGTACTTCCGGCCGTGGCGCCGGCGCCCTAACCGGAAAACCGGATCATTCGCAAGCGCAATAGATCGTCCAATCCTTTCAGGAGCCAGTGCGGATGCTTTTTCACAGGTTTGTTCCCTTTGCCCTGTTCACCGCGGCCTCGCTGCTTTCCGCGCAGCAGACCGCGATCGGCGGGCATGCGCTCGATCCGCGGGGTCACCCGGTCGCCACGAGTGACAAGGCTTTTACGCCTCAGCTATCGGGAACTGTAGTGGACACATCCGGCGCGGTGATTGCCGGTGCTAGCGTGCAGGTTCGCAGCGCGAACGGCACTGTACAAAAAACGATACAGACGGACAGGACCGGCTCCTTCATTCTTTCTGGACTCGCGGCAGGCAATTATCGACTCGTCGTATCGAATCCCGGTTTTGAAACCAAAGAAATCCTCGTCACCCTAGGGATCACCGGGGCGCCGGCCCCGCTGCGTATCCCTCTGGTAGTGGGCTCGGTGAGCACGATTGTCAACGTGCAGGGCCGCGCGGACGACCTGACCGGAATCGCTGTCTCCGCAGGCCAGGTAATGGTGGGCGCAGAGGAAATCCAGTATCGTCCCCTTCTTCGCTCGGGTGAGGTGCTGGAGACGCTGCCCGGCCTCATCATCACGCAACACGCCGGCGGCGGCAAGGCCAACCAGTATT
>Ga0326728_10010174_pt1 | contig 22155 bp, 16 predicted proteins | sample MB3enrmetagenome_FD_207602 | JGI IMG/M metagenome (GOLD analysis project Ga0326728, IMG submission 207602) | Lab enriched peat soil microbial communities from McLean, Ithaca, NY, United States - MB31MN | ecosystem: Environmental > Terrestrial > Soil > Wetlands > Peat | place: USA: New York... | reverse complement strand
GGCGTGGGCAAATCCACCGTCTCGGTCAACCTGGCGTGCGCGCTCCAGCATTTGGGGGCGGCGGTCGGGCTGTTGGATTGCGATATTTACGGCCCCAGCATCCCGTTGATGATGGGCGTCCGGGAACGGCCCACCCTCAGCGCGGCGCAAAAACTTGTCCCACCCTCCCGTTACGGGGTCAAATTGATGAGCATGGGCTTTCTGATCGAGGGCGACGCTCCGGTGATCTGGCGGGGGCCGATGATCATGAAAACCATCCAGCAATTTATTTCCGAGGTGGAATGGGGAAGGCTGGATTATTTGGTGGTGGATTTGCCGCCCGGAACCGGTGACGCGCAGCTTTCCCTCTGCCAGACGGTGCCGCTGGACGGGGGGATCATTGTGACGACGCCGCAGGAGGCTTCGCTGGGCGTGGTGCGAAGGGGCATCGCCATGTTTGAAAAAGTCAATGTGCCCATCCTGGGCATCGTCGAAAACATGAGCTGGTTCATCGCCCCCAACGGCGACCGCGTCGAGATTTTCGGCCACGGCGGGGGCCGGGCCGAGGCGGAACGGAAGAAGGTTCCGTTTCTGGGGGAGATTCCGATATGCCTGGAGATTCGGGAAGGGGGAGACTCAGGCCTGCCGGTGGCGGCGGCGGACCCGCACAGCGCGGCGGCCCAGCCCTTTTTGAGGCTGGCGGAAACCTTGCGCAAAGCCCTGGAATAAGATAATTTGAGGCGGATTATGGACCCATTTGTGTCCCAACAGAATAATGACGGGGTGGCGGGCGGAGACAGCCGGCGCGAAGTCGAAGAGCTGGTGTGGGGTGAATTGCGCAAGTGCTACGACCCGGAGATCCCCCTCAATATTGTTGATTTGGGCCTGGTCTATGACGTCGCCGTGCAGGATGGGCGGGCCAACATTAAAATGACGTTGACTTCGCCGGGCTGCCATCTCGGCGGCCAGATCGCCGGGACCGTGCAGGAACGGATTTTGTCACTGGACGCGATTGAGGAGGCGAACGTGGAACTGGTTTGGGACCCGCCCTGGCACCAGAGCATGATCAGCGCGGAGGGCCGAAAAACCCTGGGCCTGGACGCCCCTTGATTTTGTTTGCATCCCGCCGGCGCCGGATATAATTTGGCCGGCGCTGGTTGAGTAAAAAAGCTGACAAGCGTTTATGTCGAATACATCAGAGACGCCGGATGGCAACGACTTGGTCAAGAAATCGTCCTTGTACCGTGAATTCCAGGCGGAGCGCGAGGAGATCATGAGGCACAAGTGGATCGAGTCGGAAAAGGCCGGGCACGACATTGGCTTTGAACGGGCGTTGACCGATTGGATCATCAAGCACCGGACCAAATGGCGCAAGAGCCGCCATGCAGCCCATTGATGGCGGCGCTCCGCCGTTTTTGGGCCTGTCCTTTAAAGCGGCCCCGCGAGGCCGCGAAGGAAAAATGAATTTTATACAATTGACTGTCGAATCGGCCCGGCCGGCGGGCTGATCCGGCTTTTTTTTATGCCGAAGCCGATGCTGATACTGGATGGCGCCGCCATGGGCCGCGCGCTGACGCGCATCGCCCACGAAATCGCCGAGCGCAACGAAAACAGCCGTGAAGTGGCGCTGATCGGGGTGCAACGCGGCGGAGTTTTCCTGGCCGAACGTCTGGCGGCGATTCTGCAAAGAATCTGGAGCCACCCCGTCCTGATCGGCAGTCTGGATGTGGGCATGCACCGCGATGATCTGGGCCGTTGCGCCGTTCCCCACATGCATCCCACCGTGATCCCTTTCGATGTCGCCGGCAAAACGGTCATTCTGGTGGACGACGTTCTGTTCAGCGGGCGAACAACGCGCGCGGCCATGGATGCGCTGAATGATTTCGGACGGCCCCGGTGCATTCAACTGGCCGTGTTGATTGATCGCGGCCACCGTGAATTGCCGATCAGGGCCGATTTTGTCGGCAAAAACGTCCCCACTGCCGCCGGGGAGCGCATCGAAGTGCGCTTCCGCGAAGAGGACGGCGAGGACGAAGTCAGATTGCAAAAGAATTGAGCCATGGCCTGGAACCGCAAACATCTGCTGGACATCGAATCCCTCAGCGCGGAGGAGATCGTGACGGTGCTGGACACGGCCAAGGCCTTTAAGGCCGTCGGGGAACGGGCCATCAAAAAAGTCCCCGCCTTGCGCGGCAAAACGGTGGTCAACCTCTTCGTCGAACCGTCCACCCGCACGCGCATCAGTTTCGAGTTGGCGGCCCAGCGCCTGACGGCCGACATCATCAACTTCAGCGCCGAGGCCTCTTCGTTAAAAAAGGGCGAAACCCTCAAGGACACCGCGCGGAACCTGGAAGCCCTCAATGTCGATATTATTGTCATGCGCCACAGCGCCAGCGGCGCGCCGCATTTCTTGTCGCGTTTCCTCCACGCCAGCGTCATCAATGCCGGGGACGGCGCCCATGAACATCCGACGCAGGCGCTGCTGGACCTGTTCACCATTCGCGAGAAGAAGGGAAAAATCCAGGGGCTGAACGTGACCATTCTGGGCGATATTCTTTACAGCCGCGTCGCGCGTTCCAACATCTGGGCGCTGACCAAATTGGGCGCGCGCGTCACGTTGTGTGGCCCGGCGACGCTGGTGCCGCGGGTCTTCGAGCAGATGGGCTGCGCGGTGACCCACAACGTCGATGAAGCCATCGCGCAGGCGGACATCATCAATCTGTTGCGCATTCAACACGAGCGCCAGCGCAAGACCATGTTTCCCAGCCTAGGGGAATATACCAGCCTGTTTGGATTGACCAAGGCCCGGCTGGCCCTGGCCAAACCCGAGGCGCTCATCATGCATCCCGGCCCGATCAACCGCGGCGTGGAGATTGACAGCGAAATAGCCGATTCCCTTCGTTCGCTGATTATCGAACAAGTGACCAACGGCCTGGCCGTACGCATGGCCGCATTATTCCTGGTCAGCGGCGGACAAGGCCCGCAGGGAGTGGCGGCTTAGGGCGGATCGCGCGCGAACCTGGATCAAGTTGACGGGCAGCCAGGCGCCGCGATAGGTGTCCAGATAATCCAACGACGCCATCAACGCCGGCACGGGCCTTTGCAGCAGGCCCGCCCGCCAGACGGCGTGACGCAGCCGTTCTTGTTGCTGCATGACTTTCCCGGACAAATCATCGTCGTAGAGCAAATTGGGCAGATTGGGCGTGGCCCCGATGGCTGTGGCTATCTCTTCCAGAAGCGCCGCGCGGCTGTGGCCGCATCCTTTCCAAAGGCGGATGACTTCCCCCGGGTCAATGTCAAATCCGTATCGTTCCGAGCCTGCCGCCAGCACGGCCATCCCTTGGGCGTAGGTGATCAGGTTGGCGGCGCGCAGCGCTCCGTGCAGTTCATCGAGGATGCTCTCCGTATCATCGCCAAACCGCCCCAGGGGCTGCCGAAACGGCGTGGCCGCAAAATCGTTCTGCTTCTCCAATTCGGAAAGGGTGCGCATTCCGGCGGCGGCGGCGATCGTCGGGCTGGGGGCCTCCAATTCCTGCGCCGCCTGGCAGGTCCAGCGCGCAGCGTCATCGCGCGGGCGGCCCTTGAGCGCGCCCATTTGCCAGGCACTGGCCACGTCGCGCAATTCATCCTCATCCAGCACCAGCGCGCGTTTCAGCAGGCCAAATGTCTCAACCACCAGTTGCGTCAGGCCGTATTCGATGCCGTCGTGAATCATCTTGACAAAATGTCCGGCCCCGGCGGGTCCCAGCCAACTGACACACGGCCCGCCCTCTTCTCTTGAGGCCATTGACTCCAGAAGGGGCAGGACGCCACGGTAGGTTTCCAGGCGCCCGCCGACCATCAGAACCGGGCCGCAACTGCCGTCTTCCCCGCCGCCGATGACCCCCATTCCGAGGTGGCGGATGTTCCGCTCCGCCAGAAGGCGCGCCCGACGCTCACAATCCTTGAAATGACAGTTTCCCGCGTCGATCAGCAGGTCCCCGGCCTCCAATTGTTCCAGCAGATCGCCGTACAAATCGCCGGCCCCGTCCGGCCCGCTGACCACGATGGTGCGGCACTGCCGGAGCAAGCCCATGAATTGCGTCATGCTCGCCGCGATATGGATGGAAACTCCGCGAGCTTCCTCCTGCAACTCTTTGATGTTGGCCGCGTTGCGGTCATAGGCGGCGACGCTCAAAAGCTGCCCGGCCATGGCGCGGGCCAGGTGGCGGCCGCAGGGGTCAAGCCCGACAACTCCGATCTCAAATTGGTTTGGTAAGGCAGCTTTTGCCATTGATTAATCTCCCGGCCAAAGCGACAACAAGCGCCAACGACTGGGTGGTTGTGGGAAAGACTTCCCCTTTTCGGGGATTCCGGTCAAGCCCTTTCGGAGGAAAGTTATTCACAAGGATGGTGGAGCCGAGGGGGTTCGAACCCCTGACCCCCAGAATGCCATTCTGGTGCTCTACCAACTGAGCTACGACCCCATCCACCGTGCCGGAATGTTCCAGCAGAATCGCTCCGGGCGCAAGGCAAAAAGCTATGAGAGGTTGGCGCTCAGTTGCGCAGGGCGCAGTTTCGGCTGCACGTTCGGCACCGAGGGGCCTTCGGCTTGCTTGAAATGCACTTTGGAACGCACAACCAACGTGCCCAGGCATAAATCGGCCAGCGGAAAAACAACGTTGAAGTTTTTGTGCATGTAACGGTGATGGAGAAGGTGGTGGCCGTTGAGCCGGAAGAAAATCCCCGAGCGCTCGATGTTCCGTTTCCGCGGCAGATGCATGCACCAGTGCATGTATTCATAAGCGCCGTAATAGGCGCCGCAACCCAGGAAGGCGCCACAGGCGATGCCCCATCGGCGCGCCAGCCAGGAAAGAATGAGAAAGGGAATGACTGCGCAAAAGACCAGCACCGGGCCGTTCCACCAAGCCATCGGAATGGTCTTTTTGTCCTCTTCACGAATCAAATGATAGGTGTGATCCGCCTTGAAAATCCGATGATGCACGAGCGCGTGCCGCTCAAACGGATAAGTGAATTTCCAGAGCGGCTTGTGCATGACGTAGCGGTGCAAGGCCCATTCCACAAAAGAGGCAAAGACCGCGGCAATGATGACGCCAAGCGCCATCCAGGAGTAAAATATTGAGTTCAAATCGTTATTATTGGGTTAATGATGAGTGACAACGCTCTTCAGCGCAGCCGATAGGTGATTCGCGCCTTGGACACGTCGTAAGGCGACATTTCAATGCGCACCCGGTCCCCGGCTGTGAGACGGACAAAATGTTTGCGCATTTTGCCGGAAATATGCGCCAGCACCTGGTGCTGGTTGTCCAGCACGACCCGGAACATCGTCCCCGGCAGAACGGTCTGGATGGTCCCTTCCAATTCGATTGGCTCTTCGGCGCTCACGGAATGAAGAAAAATCCGCTCAACTTGAAAACGGCATTCGGGCGGCAGCGGGCAACGCTCCCAACAACGAACCTCCGCCCCGGTGATTAACGGGAATAATTGCGGCGGGGACCGCTGGAGCCCCTGTCGCCGCTGCGTTCTTCACGAGGGCGCGCTTCGTTGACGGCCAGTTTCCGCCCGTGCAATTCCTTGTTGGCGGCGCCTTCGATGGCGGCTTTGGCCCCCTCCTCGGTGGCCATCGTGACAAAGGCGAAGCCGCGCGAGCGGCCGGTGGTGCGATCCGTGATCAAATTGACCTCATTGACTGGCCCAAACGCGGCGAACATGTCCTGCAGATCGTTCTCGGTCGAATCGAACGACAGGTTTCCAATATATAACTTCGTATTCATTATGCTGTCTCTCTTGACTTATTGGCTATTCCGGGACTGTTCCCGACCGCCGGGTTTCAAATCGTCATTGAACGCGGTTCAAGTGAAGATTCACCATGCCTGGGAAATGTGGCAACAAATCTAGGTGCCCATTAACTTGGACTCGAATGGCCCGAAACGCAAGCAGAATCTTTGTAACGCCGGAACGTCAAAAAAAACCATCCCCGGCGCCGCTTTTGGCCACGGCGGCCAGATTTGACCACGCCCGGAACGCCAGCACCAACAATCCCCTGCGTTGCGGCATCATTTTCGCCAATCTGGCCCGCAATTTGCTGCCAAATCAACCGTCGAAATTGCGTGCCGATTTAATTTGACATGGCAACTTCCGATGAACGATATGTAATGGCAGTCGGTCTAATAGTGTGCATGACCGGAACGGCACGGTGAGCCTGCCGCCGTTTTGGAGGTCATGCCAGCGACGGCGCAACCGGCCGCGGTGGGCGGTTGTGCCGCGAAGGAATGAAGGAATTGAGTATGACAAAAACGTGGCACTTGATTCAGGAAACAGTACAAAACACGAAACATCCCTTCCGTCAGGTGGAATACAGGTCCGCCAAAGCCAAAAAGAACCGCTACGAACGACGCAAAATCCGTGAACTCCTGCGCCTGGGCGACTGGGCCGGAGAACCGGGAACCTGACATCATCCGCCAGTAAAACGAGCGCGCTGTGAGCAAGCGTGCCTTTGTCTCCCCGAAAGATTCCGGGCGTGGCGCTTTTGGGGCCGGCATCCACCTCCCAACCGCAATCTTGTCCCATTCGTCATTATCCATCACCGGACATATCCATTTCCCCTGAACCATTCAATGGCCTCCGCGAACGCCTGGCGCGGCGGCGTTTGGGGCAGGCCCAATTCGCTGATCGCCTTGGCCGGGTTGAAGAACATCTTGTATTTTGCCATCCGCACCCCTGCCAGAGGCGCCTTGGGCGGTTTGCCTGAAATTGCCGACGCCGCTTCGTTGACATACGCCGCCATCAGTGCCACAAAATGAGGCACACGCAGCCTCGGCGCGGGCACCCCGCTCAACTCCTCCAGGACAGCCAGCGTTTCGCGCATGGTCCAATTACCCCCGGCGTGGCCCAAAATATAACGCTCCCCAACCCGCCCCTTCTCCGCCGCCAGAATCTCCCCCGCCGCCACATCCCGCACATGCACCCAATTCAATCCCGTCTCCACATAAGCCGGCATCCGCCGATTCAAAAAATCCACAATGATCTGGCCGGTTGGCGTCGGCTTCGCATCCCGCGGCCCGATGGGCGCGCTGGGATTGACAATCACCACCGGCAACCCCTTGACGGCCAATTCGCGTGCGACCACTTCCGCCTGCCATTTCGACCGCTTGTAATGGTTGCTCATTTGCGCCCCGCTGACCGGCGACGCCTCATCCGTCGGCACAATTTTCCCGTCCAATTCGCGCGGCAGGGCGATGCACCCCACCGTGCTCGTATAAACAATGCGCCGGCACCCCGCCGCCGCCGCTGCTTCGATCACATGCCGAGTCCCCTCGACATTGGTCGCGTACATCGGCTTGTAATCCCGCAGCCAGAGATGATAACTGGCCGCCACATGAAAACACCAATCGCAGCCCAGCATGGCCTTCTCCAGCCGGCCGCGATCCGAGATGTCTCCTTGAACCCGTTCGCAAGGGGCTCCGGCAAGCCCGCGCAAATCCGCGCCCGGCCGCACCAGCGCCCTGACCCGATGCCCGCGCGCCGCCAATTCATGGACGAGATTAGCGCCAATAAACCCCGAAGCCCCCGTAACGAAACAATTCATCAAACCATGCCTGCCAGAAAACCCGCCCCTGTCAACCAGTTTGGAACTTTCTGTTGCGTCCCTCCTGCATCGGCGCTCCTTTGCCCCAAATCTGAACCATTCGCTTTGCATGGCGGGAAAAGCACGGATTAGCGCGTTTATTTCCTTGATCTCGGGCGATAATTAGCGAATCATCCATTGTCGCGTCAACCAATTAACTGTCTCTTATGAAGAATCCATATTTCTGCATGTTGTTGATCTTGGCCGGTCTGGCCGCGCCTTCCAGCCAGGCCGCGTCATTCGTTGGGACCAATTCCCCCGGACAAGGAACCAACTTCACCTTCACCATCCCCTCGGGTGTGACCAATCTCTCGCTGGTCCTGTCCAACAACGCCACCGCCTGGTCCTGGCTCTTCCTGCAAAGCAACGGCGTGCCAACGACCAACAGTTATGAATTCACCTCCCGCCTTGTCGGCCTGACCAATCAGATCAATCTGGAGCCTCCGGAGTTCGCCACCGGGGAGTACGGCCTGCTCGTTTTTACGCCCTCAACCTCCGCCACCCAGGCCTTCAACGTGGTGCTGACCAGCAATCGCCCCGATCTGCGCACCGCCAGTTATCCCGTCTCCAAGCCGCTGGTCTTCTCGACAACCGGCTCCCTGACCAACAGCGGCGCCGGCGCATGGCAGTACTTCCAGGTGGACGTGCCATCGAACCTGCTCACCGGCTGGCGCGTCGTGCTCAGTTCCACCAACGCCACCCCTCCGGGCCTTTACATCCAGCAGGGGCAATTGCCCACCACAGGCTCCTACGTGATGGAGAGCACGGGGCTATCCGTCGATACAATCACTTTCAACAGCGCCCAGGCTGTCGCAGGGACTTACTTTATTGGCGTTTATCTCCCTCCCGGCGCGGCCAGTTCGGCCAATTACGTGTTGGGCGCGGAACTGGCCTCGCTCACCACCCTGACCTGGGACCCGGGAACGACTCAGGCCGGCACACAGGTTTACTCCAACCAAAGCACGACCGGCGGCGACTACTATTTCGCCATCACCACCGAAACCACTGCCAACGGGGTTTGGCGCAATGCCCTCAACGTCCAAAGCGGCCAGGCCAGCCTTTATCTCCTCCAAGGATCGCTGCCCTCGACCGGCTCGTATAATTATGCCTCGACGCTGGCCGGTTCCAACGGTTTTGTGCTGGCGCAGGGCCAGCAATTCTCTCCCGGCCAGAACTGGTACCTCCTGGTTCAAGCCACGCCGGGCGCGCAGTGGAACCTCGTGACCGGCCAGGCCTACGTCCAGCAACTGCCGCCCTTGGCGGCCGATTCCAGCAGCGGCACGAATGCGACCATGGGGGCCGAGGGCATGGCGTTCTTCCAAACGACCATTACCACCAACACCTTGGCCTGGCAGCTTGGCCTCAGTGGATTGACCAACCAAGTATTGGTCAAGTCCGCGCTTGCGCCGGTTCCTCTCAACACCTCCACTTACGACTTGACTCAATCCGGCCAGATGCTGGTCGTGCCCAGTTACTTGAACATTGGCAGCCAGTACTTCATCGGGGTGGTGGGCAGTCCGGGGCTGAACTTCACCCTGGATTCGCGTCAGCAGCCCGTCACCACCATCCCCTTCAACTACACCAACAGTTTTAGTGTCACCAATTACGGTTACACCACCTTCCTGGTGCAGGTGCCTGTCCAACAGATTGCCTGGCAGATCAACGTCACACCCACCGCGGGGGACGCTTATGTCGCCGTCAACCTCGACGCTGTCCCGAATGAATTCGTCAACCTCGCCTTCTCCGAGGCGCCCGGCGACTTGGAAGACAGCATCACCCTGGTGCCCCCGACGCTGGCCAACGGCAGTTTCTATGTGACAGTTTATGGCACGCCACCCTACACCTGCACCCTGTTCAACGGCAACCCGCTCATCACGGTCGTGGACTATTTATTCTCCATCACCAACGACGCGCCGAATCGCGTGGGCTAGCGCTTCTACCAGGTCCTGAACACCAACAACGAGCAGGTCGATTCGCTGGGCTGGGAACTGGATTTGACCAACGCGCCGGCGGGGGCGGAAATTGCCATCCGTCGCAACGCAGTGCCGGGCGCATGGAATTATCGCAGCGATCCGTATGATTACTATGGCCATAACACCACCAGTTATTCTGACCTTTCCAGCACGCTCGGTTTCCTTCAGCAGCCCAATCATCCGGCCGACGTCTGGTATATTGGCGTCTATTCCCCGGCCAGCGCGTTGGGCAGTTTTGTCCTGACCGGCAGCGATCTGACCGGGCCGGCGGTTGGCTTTGATGGCGCCGGAAGCGTGGCCAACGTCACCAACCAGCCGGCGGACAAGTGGGATTACTTCATGTTCACTGTCCCGACCAATGCCTTGGGCTGGGATTTGCGTGTGACCAACGTGACCAGCGGGTCTCCCCAAATGTACGTTTGCCTGGCCCAATTGCCGTCAACAAGCCCGGCTGGGGGGGTGAGTTCGTACTGGGATTCCTGGCCCAGTGGCTATCAGTGGAACGTGGGCGGCGACTGGACGGGTTACGAAAATGATCCGAACGGGCAGTATGAATACGGTTGGGTGGTGGCCTGGGGCATGGGCAACCCGTTGGTGCCGGGCACGTATTATGTGGGAGTTTACAACAACAGCTCAACGCCTGCTTCCTATTCCCTGGCCAGCCGCGGGATTGGGACGGATTTCTCGATCCCGGTGACGCCGCTGGCCTTTTCCAATGGCATCATTACGAACGCGGTCGGGCTGAATGCCCGCCAGGCGGCCTACTACTCGGTGGTGGTGCCGACCAACATGCCGAGTTGGCGGGTGGAATTGGACACCAATATTGGCGATGTCGCGTTGGTCATCAACAATAGCGCGCTGCCGGACTCGAACCCCTCGGGCTATCCGCCTTATCCTTATTATATTTACGGTGGATTTGAGATGAACAGGGTGGGGGACCAGCAGTATTTAATGATGCCGGTTTCCGGGCAGACGAACATTTTTGCGGACACGTATTATCTGGCGGTGGTGAGCGAGGGGGTCAACCCCGGCGGTTCCACCATTGGGAGCAATTCGAGCACCTACACCCTGGGCAGTTATGGTTCGTTGAACGTGACCAACATCGGAACGGTGGATCCCACCGGGACTACGGACCTGCTGGAAACCAACACCCTGAGCAAAGCGGGCCAGCTCTGCGCCTACACCTTCTCCGTGCCGTCGAACACCCTGAGTCTGGAGATATTTTTGACCAACACGACGGGCAGCCCGAATATGACCTTGCGGACGGGCAATCAACTGCCCAGCGCAACGGATGGTTATGGCAACACCGGGGGCCAGAGTTGGACATGGAACAACTCCAGCCTCATCAACATTGCCAACCCTGCGGTGACGAACTACACCCTGTTGGTGCAGGCGGAACAGGCGGGCGGCGACGCCAGCTACACCGTGCGGGTTCATGCCATCGGGCCGCAGCCGGTGGCCTTTGACGGGCCGGGGAACACCTGGGCCATCACCAACCAGGGGGCGGGCCTCTGGCAGTATTTCATCATCAACGTGCCCAGCAATGCGTTGGGCTGGGATTTGCGCCTGACCAATGTCACTTACAGCGGCCAGGAACCGCAGATGTATGTCTGCCAGGGTACGGCGCCGTCGTCCAGCCCGATCGGGGGGGTGAGTTCGTACTGGGATTCCTGGCCCAGTGGCTATCAGTGGAACGTGGGCGGCGACTGGACGGGTTACGAAAATGATCCGAACGGGCAGTATGAATACGGTTGGGTGGTGGCCTGGGGCATGGGCAACCCGTTGGTGCCGGGCACGTATTATGTGGGAGTTTACAACAACAGCTCAACGCCTGCTTCCTATTCCCTGGCCAGCCGCGGGATTGGGACGGATTTTTCGATCCCGGTGACTCCGCTGGCCTTTTCCAACGGCGTCATTTCGAACACGGCCGGACTCAATCCCCGCCAGGCGGATTATTATTCGGTGGTGGTGCCGACCAACACGCCGAGTTGGAAGGTGCGGCTGACGGATGTTTCGGGCGAAACAGCCTTGGTCATCAATGAAACTGCGTTGCCGGACTCGAACCCCTCGGGCTATCCGCCTTGGGATATTTACGGCGGATATGAGATGAACAAGCCGGGCAATGAGCAATATCTGATGCTGCCGGTCAATGCTCAGAGTTATTCAAACTACGTTGTCGCGGGAACATATTATCTGGCGGTGATCGGCCAGGGGATGAATCCCAGCGGTTCCACCATTGGCTCGAATTCGAGTTTCTATGCGTTGAACAGCTTCGGCGTGCAGGCCATCACCAATCTCGGCACCGTCAGCACCACGGACATTTTGCAGACCAACGCCATTCAGGGCGGCGAAAATGCGCTCTACCAGTTCACCATTCCACCGGGTTTGCCCGCGGTCGAGGTGCGCTTGGACAACGTCACTGCTTCTCCTTACATGACCATGCAAACAGGCTCCAACATCGTCGAACCGGAAGATGGTTATGGCTACAACGGCGGCGTGGGCTACACATGGCAATCATCCACCTTGATCACGCTGCCCAATCCAACAGCGACCAATTACTCATTGACCGTGCAGGCTGCTTACAACAGCACGGCGGCAGCTTATTTAAACGCGGATTTCACGGTTCACATCCGGCAAATGCCGACGCCGATGGTGGCCTTCGACCCGAGTTTGAACACTGGAAGCCTTTCCAACGTGGCCAGCGGCGCCCTGCTGGATGGTGAAAGCGCCTTTTACGAAGTCATCGTTCCTTCCACGAATATCGATGGCTCGCCCGTCATCGGCTGGACGCTTGCCCTTTCTCAAACCCTCGGCACGCCCTCTGTCCGGGTCCGTCCGGGGCTTCTTCCGGATAACAGCGGCAGTGACGGCACCTCGCCGTTTTCCACGGGCGAGGCGATCATTGTGCCGACTTATCTCACCCCGGGGATCTGGTATGTCGAGGTGCGCGCTTCCGGGGCGACGGATTACACGCTGACCAGCGCCACCCTGAAATTGAACCGGCCTGCCTGGACCATGCCACCCGTTGGCGGCGCGGTGACAACGCCGGGATTGCCCACCAACGGCCCGCTCTTCGCCGACACCGGCGTGGGCACCAACGGGGTTGCGTCAACGAACCAGGGTCAAGGCTCCTACCTGGCGGAGGGCAACTTCGACTACTATGAGATCATCGTTCCCACCAACAATACCGGCGTGTTGCGCACACGCCTGGACGCCATCAGCGGCAACCCCCATCTCTATATCCGCGCTGGCGGCGCGCCCACCTTGAGCCACAACCAGTACGGCCAGGGAGGGACGCTTTACGACCGGTCTTTGACGGCGACTTCCGGAAGCGAGTATGGCAACTGGGTGCCGCTCAATGGCCGGTATCAGGCCATGCTGACCAGCGGTTCGTGGTATCTGGCCGTGCAGGCGGGCGGAGGTTCCGACGTCAGTTATCGCCTGCGCATGGACACGGGCAGTATCAGCAACCTCTCTTTGAACGGAGGGAGTTATAGCAATCAGTCGCTCGTGGCGGGTGACTGGGCCTATTACAGCGCTTACATCCCCACCAACGCGCCCGTGGACTGGAACGTGACTTTTGCCGTCCAACTCGGCAACGTCGTGATGTATGTCCGCGACACCTCGCCGCCGGGCCAGGCCACCACTACCACGGATTTGCGGGATTGGAATAACGATGACAAGAACGAAGGCCCTTATCCCTCGTTTAGCTCGCCCGGCAGTTACACGCTGACCACGCCGCCCTTGCGAACAGGCGTCACGTATTATTTGGGCTTCGAGGCCACGGCCGATGCGATTTTCTCAGTGAGTTGCGCGACCAATGGCGGCCTGACCAACGTAACCAACACGATCCCCTTCTTCGGTGGCTCGATCAGCAACACCGTTCCGGGATACGGAATCCTGCAATATCTGATGGTCGTGCCGCCCACAGCGACACGCATCCTGTTCAACGCCTCCAATTCGACCGCACTTACCTTCACCCTGGAACAGGGCACCGTTGCCCTGGCAGGCGGTCCGGCGCAGTGGAATGGCGGCGGTTCGGCCAACGTCGCCCTTGATGAATTCCTGACCAACCCCAACAACTGGCCGTGGCTGCCGGGTTATTCCTATTACCTCACCATTACCAACACCTCCTCCTCCGCCGCGAACTTCAGCTTTGCCATGGGCCTGCCCGCGGATCTCGCGCCGTTTTCTTTCACTGCCCCAACCAGCGTGACTGCCTTGAAGCCCGATCCGAGTATCCAAGCCATTTGGGGCGTATCCAATCAGGGACCCGCGACGGCATCGGGCAATTGGTATGACACGGTATGGTTCTCAACCGATGGAATGCTGGACGCCAGTTCAATCAACATAGGCAACTTTTGGTTATACGGCCAAACCGTGCCGGCGGGCGGAACTTACTGGCAGACCAACACCGTGGCCTTGCCGATGAGCGCAAGCGGTAATTACACCTTGTTCGTGCAAGCGGACGCCGGCGACTCGATTTACGAAGCCACTTTAGCCGACAAGGTCTCGACACCAGTGTCAGGAACGTTCACGCTGACGCCGCCGGACTTGATGCCCATATCGGTGGCCGCCCCGCCAACGGTGACTGCAACAAACCCGGATCCATCGATCCAAGTGGCATGGACCGTGACCAACCAGGGAGTTGGAGCGGCGACAGGCGGTTGGTATGACCGCGTGTGGTTCTCGACCGATGGAGTCCTGGACGCAAATTCAACGGATATTGGAGACTTTTACTTCAACCAAACCGTGCCTGCCGGAGGCCGCTATTCGCAGACCAACACCGTGACACTGCCGATCAGCCTTGGCGGAACTAACGCTTACACTTTGTTCGTGCAAGTGAACATCAATGACTCCCTTTACGAGTCCGACTATACCAACAACATCTCAGCGCCGGTGCCGGGATCGCTGGTGTTGGATTTGCCGCCTCAAATCGTCACCCAGCCTGTCAGCAACACGCTCGTGGCGCCGGGCGCAAACGTGACATTCAACGTCACGGCCACCGGCACGCCGCTCCTCATCTACCAGTGGCGCTTTAATAACGCCAATCTGACTGCCGCGACGAATGCGACGCTGGCTCTCAACAATGTCCAGCCAACCAATGGTGGGGCTTATGTCGTCGTTATCACGAATGCCTTCGGCGCTGTGACGAGCAGTGTCGCGCATCTTCTTGTGGCTGGCCTTGGCACAAATTGCGTCAGCCCCCCGTCGGGCTTGGTCGCGTGGTGGCCGGGCCAGAGCAATGCCAACGATGTGGTGGGAGGAAATAATGGAACCTTGCAAAACGGCGCCACCTATGCGCCTGGCATCGGGGGGACGGCTTTCAGTTTTACCGGCGCGAATGAGGCGGTTTCGATTCCCTATTCTTCAGCCGACGATTTAAGCGCCATGTCTGCCTGGACCATCGAGGGTTGGGTGAATCCCACCAGTTTCAACAATTCGTCCTGGCCTACCATTTTTGCCCAGGGTCGCTGGGACGCTTCCGTGGGGTTGAACAGCGGAACCGGAGCACTGGAAAGCTGGATCAACAATAACTATCAACTGGTTGGCACCACCGCCGTGCCATTGGGACAATGGAGTCATGTGGCGCTCGTTTATAACGGAACGAACCGCACCTTTTATCTGAACGGGGCTTTCGCGGGCGCGGGCAGCGCGCCGGCCATGACGGCTGAAACCGACACTTCATCCATCGGTAATGTGGTTCCGAATGACAGTTCCAGCTTCAACGGCGGGATTGGCGAAGTTTCCATTTACAACCGCGCCTTGTCCTTCGACGAGATCGCCGAAATCTACCTTGCCGGCTCTTATGGAAAGTGTGGATCCGGGCCGGCACCGCAGCTCGTGGCCGATGGGTTTGCCACGAATGGCGGCTTTCAAATATACGTCTATGGGCAAATCGGCGAAACCTATACGCTGCAAGCCTCCGCGAATCTGACGAGCTGGATTCCCCTCCTTACATTTATCTGCACGAGTTCGCCAACCCTCGTGGTGGATACAACGGCGGTGAACTTCAACCACCGGTTCTATCGTCTTGCCCAAGGAAACCTGCTGTCTCCAATCACGCTTGGGTTTGGTTCGGCGCAGCCGTTGACCGCGAGCGGCCTGTATCTGATGTTGCAAGGCTCCATTGGCCCCAATTACGTGATCCAGACTTCTACCAACTTGCTCAATTGGGTGCCCATTACAAACTTTACAATCACAAGTTCGCCGTTCTATTTCACCGATCCAACCGCAACCAATTACAAATGGCGGTTTTATCGCGCCACCGCTCCGTAAGTTGTTTGCTGACAACATATTGTGACTATTTGACGGAAAAAAGCCGAAAATTTCACGGTTTTTTCCGGGGCAGATTTTCTTGAGAAAATTAAAAACCCGCTCCAAAAGCCTTCGGGGTTCGCGGTTGCAAACTGCAAGGTCACCCATGCGGAATTCTGGAGAAAAGTATCGACTTCACGGGGCCTCTCATGGTTAAATGGCACGGTTGACTATGCCAAAGAAATTGCATGGTCCGCGCAAGAAAGCCACCCGGCAGGAATTGCGGGACATGGATCAGGAGATTCTGTTCCTGGAAGGCTTGGTGCGCCGTGATCAGAATTACGTCGAGGCATTGCAGATTCTTGGCGATGACTACACCCGCCGGGACCGCTATGCGGATGGCTTGAAGATTGACGAACGCCTTTGCAAGCTGCGCCCGGACGATGCGCTGGTCCACTACAACCTGGCTTGCAGCTATTCGCTGACGGCCCAGCTCGACCTGGCCATCGAAGCCCTGGAACTGGCCATCAACCTCGGCTATCGCGACTTCAAATGGATGGCCCAGGACCCTGACCTCGAGAACCTGCGCGAACATGCCGCCTACAAAAAAATCCAGGACAAAGTGCGCCAAATCCAAGTCAAAGTGCGCTGAAACAATTTGATTTCCCGGCGCCTCCGGGGCCGGCAGGCCGCCGTGTCGTCAAAATGCTTTCGCCATTTTTTATGAATGTCACCGTGAAAGGACGCGCCCGGCACTATCGCACCGTTGCCTTCGACGCGCGGGAAAACTCGGTCCTGCTCATCGAGCAACGGCTCTTGCCGCATCAATTCAAGATCGTGGCCATGCCCGATTTCCGCGCGACGGCGCGGGCCATCCGGGAAATGATCGTGCGCGGCGCGGGGGCCATCGGGGCCGCGGCCGCCTACGGACTGGCCCAGGGCGCGCGCGCCTTTCGCGGAAACGATCTCCATGAATTTTCGACCCGCATCGAATTGGTCCAACAAACCCTCAAAGCCGCCCGGCCCACGGCGGTCGATCCCGTCAACGCCATGAACGCCGTGCGCGCCGCCATGCGGGCCGGAGCAACAGTCCGGGAACAGCAGGCATTGGCCCTGGCCGCCGCCGGGGAATTTGCCGACGACGATGTCCGGCACTGCCAGGCCATTGGCCGGCACGGGGAAAAACTGATCCGTCCCAACAGCCGGATTCTCACCCACTGCAACGCCGGCTGGCTGGCGTTCGTTGACGTCGGAACAGCCACCGCCCCCCTCTATGCCGCGCAAAAAGCCGGCAAAAAATTTCACGTCTATTGCGATGAAACCCGGCCCCGCTGCCAGGGCGCCACCCTGACCGCCTGGGAACTGGCCCAACAAAAAATCTCCCATCAAGTCATTGCCGACAACGCCGCCGGCCATTTGATGCAACGGGGCGGAATCGATTTGGTCATTGTCGGCAGCGACCGCATCCTTGGGCGGACCGGGGAAGTCGCCAATAAAATCGGCACCTACACCAAGGCCGTATTGGCGCGGCGCCACGGCATCCCCTTTTACGTGGCCATACCCCTTTCAACCATTGACTGGAATCTGCGCTCCGGCCTGGAAATCCCGATTGAGGAACGCAGCGGCAATGAAGTGCTGGGCGCCTGGGGGGCGATGCCGGGTGCCGGGGGCAAATCGCCGGGCATTTACGTGCGCATCGCCAATCCAACCAGCGGCGCGCTCAACCCCGGCTTTGACGTAACACCCCCGGAATTAATCACCGGCATAATTACGCCCGAGGGAATATTCCAGCCGGATCAACTGTGGAAAAACCGCGAACGCCTGGGATGGATCCGGAACAGCGCGGTCAAAAACGGAGCTTGCGCGCGGCGGAATTAAGGATACCATTTCTTGGAAGGCGGGGTAGCCAAGTGGTAAGGCACGGCTCTGCAAAAGCTGTATACGTCGGTTCAATTCCGACCCTCGCCTCCAACTCTAAAGTGTTGATGGACAAGGCACTTCCGAGTCGAAACCCGTGCGAATGTGAGCAAAAATGTCGGCAGGCCGGATTGTGACGCCAGCGTGCATCCACTCTGCCCCACGTACGCATTTACTGTGCATTAACGCAGGGGAATTCTCCGGGCTTACGCTATGAATGAAAGTGATGGCGTATGAAAACGAGATTCCGCATGTTCCCCTCCTTCTGCCTCGTCGATAATATTTCCACTTGCGGGCGCTATTGCTTACGAGCAATCTCCTGTACATCACGTTCTTAAATGTGCGAATTTCCCGAAAATAGATCCTCCATGTATCCGACCACCCGATGGACGGAGATTATTGATGTGATCCAAAAGGGCGGTGATGACGAATCCCTTGCCGCACTGGGGGAACTGTTCGAAGAGTACAGGCCGGCCATCCATGCCTTTTTCGAGCGGTTCAACCGAGCCCGGGCAGATGACTTGACCTCGGCCTTTTTTGAAAGCCGCGTGATTGTCCCGTGGAACCGGCGCCACGGAGCTCTCTCCCCGTTGTACACCGTTGAGGATATTCGGCGCTTAGACAGGTTTTCAGAGGCTTTGAGGCGACGGAAGCGGCCCTTGACGGAATATCTGTGGGGAATTCTCAGCGATCCGACCCGCGAATTGCTGGGAAACGAGGCGGCAAATGAAGAGCAGGTGGATGATTTGCGAGCCAAACTGGTTGTGGATTTTAACGCCATTCTTCAGGGTCCCTCCATTTACGAGGCGCGGCGTTTCGCTGATGTGGAACTTTCGGTGGAGAGCCGCAATCTTATACAGAGGGAACCGACAGGGAATTGGGTCATTTGGTTAAATCGATCACTTCTGGCGGACGCCTTTCCGGGGCAAATGACCAAGGGCATTGGCTTTTTATACATGGTTGAGCGGCAGGAGCAGCGCAAGTTCCGTACCTTTCTCGCCCACGCGATGTGGTGGTTCCTTAAAGACACGACGAAGGCTGAACTGGCGCAGAATGCCGGCGGTGGACGATGTGGAACGTCGCTGGATGAATTAAGAGAAATCGGCATCGAAGTTCCTGACGGAAGCCAGGAGATGTTTGGACGGCACTTGGATGAGGAATTCGCGCGGCGCCTATTTGCGCTTGCCAGCAAGCGGTTCCAGCACTCCAAGCAACTGGAGGCTCACTTGTGGGGGAAAATTTCTCAGAGGCAAGCAGCCGAGGAATTGGGTCTGTCCGAAAACGCCTTCCGCCAGGGCTATCTCCGGTTCCGCCGCCGACTGGCGGAGGCTCTGCGCGAAGAAGTGACCAAACTGGTTGGTCCGGATGAAGCCGAAATACGGGCCGAAATGAATTACCTGATGAATCTCCTGGCAAATTAGTTCGTAACCTCGCGCCACCGCTGGTCGAATTCAACTGCGGGTGAAGGCAGCCCGACGCGGCGGTGGTTCATAATGAAGTTTTGTGATACATGCAGGGCGGACATGGATGACAAATACCCTTTTGTCGTTTGTCCAAACTGTTTGCTGGCACCCTCCCTTTTTCCCAAAGAGGCGCAGGTGGATGAACCTTTTAGGCTGGGAGGCACCGTCCTGCTCGCAAGGCTATTTCCCCGGCGCGATTTCTTCGAGAAATACGACATTGTGGAGCGAGTGGGAGAAGGCGGCCAAGGCGAGGTTTGGAAGACTTGGGACTACGAATTGCGTCGCCATGTGGCGATGAAGCGCCTGGCCAAAGCGGATTTGAACTCGGAGCCCGCTCTTTACCGATTTCTTGCCGAAGCCCAAATCACCAGCCAACTTGAGCACCCGGGCATTCTTCCCATATTTGATGTGGGTTTGGATCCGGACGACAGGCCATATTATACGACAAGTCTTCTTACCGGCCTGACGCTGCAACACGTCTGGCAAAAGGCCAATGACCCGGCCCGGCACGAATGGCCGTTGCACCGAACAGTACATTTGCTTGAACGTGTCTGTGATATTCTGGCATTCGCCCATAGCCGTGGCGTAATTCATCGCGACCTCAAGCCCCAGAACATCCTGGTCGGGTCCTTCGGGGACGTGCGAGTAGTGGACTGGGGGGCAGCGTACATTATGGCCCAGGACCGGCCAAAGTTTGAGGAGTCGCTGGGCCTATTGAATCGGGAAAACGTCCAGACCGCCCGCGTGCAAGAAATTTGGGCAAACCCCCTCTCTCCGCTGGCCACCCAGAGCGCTGGACAGCCTCTCACGATAGTCTTTGCTCCGCCCGAGATACTCGCAGGCCATCGGGATGAATTGGGGCCAACAACAGATGTCTATGCCGTCGGCGTAATGCTGTATGAGCTACTGACAGGCGACCTGCCATATTTGGGGCCTGCTGGCAAACTGCCCAAGGCGGATGTCTTGCGGGACATTATCCAACATGGCCCGCCCCCTCCCGTTCGTAGCGTGCGCCCTGGAGCATCGCGCGATCTCGCGTCCGTTTGCGAGAAAGCAATGGCACATGCCAGAACGGCCCGTTACCAAACCATGTCCGAATTATCGGAAGAACTGCGCGCGTGGCTGGAAGTGCGTCCAGTCAAGGCCCGAAAGCCGGGAGCATTGCTGAAACTGCAAAAATGGACGCTTCGCAATGTCTCGTTTGTCCTAGCGCTCAGCGCGGCTGTCATTATCGCATCGGTCGCCTTTTTTCTATCACGGGCGTTTAAAGCGGACCGGGACGCGGCTCTCCAGACAACCGCAGTCCGCAGCGCCGAGTTGGCGGCGCGCGGCGGCCGCTGGCGCCAGGCGCTTCAATTCTGGAACCAGGCACAGGAAGCCGGCTGCAAGGATTCGGTTTACCTTGGATTGTCACGCGCGGAAGCGTGGGCGGTTTTGGATGAACCCAAACTCTCCCAGGCGGAGTTGGCAAAACTCATGCGCCGCTCCGATTTGGGTGGCGAGCGCGGTCGTGTCCTTCTTGGGATGGGAGAGCACGAAATGTTCGATCAGGCGACGTCCGAACTCGGTGTCCATCATGTGATTCAAGCAATTGCCGCGGGCCTGGCAGGAGACGATGAGGCATTTGCGAAAGGTTTGCTTGCGCAATCCAGCGGTGATGCATTGAAACTTTTTCAACAAGCTTTGGTCTTGAATCCCTATCATCATGGAGCGCACGTGGCGGTCCTTGGTCTTGAGTTTCTCCTTGGCGAACACCAGCAACTACAGGCGGAGGGCCACATCTTTTCCACTCTCTATCCGGAAGATCCATCGCCCGTCATTCTTGAAGCCATGGAACTTGCCTCGCAAAACCGTCTCAGGGATGCCCAGGCCCGCTTGGGAAGTGTCGCAGGAGACACCAGCCAGGAAACGTTCAATCGCCTGGATCTGGTTTGCCGGAAATTGGCGGCGGCTGCGGCGTATTATGATGTCAACACTTTTTTGAATTCAGGCCGGACCAACTTAAACGTCTTCATGATGGAGACAACACCCTTCGAGTTACCCGGCGATTTTTTGGGCTCAGCCGACCGTCGCGTGCCGATTCGTATTCCTCAGTTGGCCTGCGTGAAAGAAGGAATGCTGGAAAGCTTGGCCGGGGTCCGGAATTTAATGAACCCCTTCATGACGGATCCGAAGGCAGCAGTCCAAAAAATCAGATCCGGCTGGCAGCATCATCCTGAAGCGTTGATGCCGCTGCTGGCGGGGCTGTCGCTGGACCGCTACCGGGCTGCGGATAGAAGCCATTCAACGTCCTTGATTTCGCTGCAAGCTGATCTGTTTCAAACGGCCGCCGATTCGTCCTCCATTCTTCCCAACCTGCCCAGATTAGCCAGATATTTGGCCGCGAAGACGCAATTTGAATTAGCGCAAACCCGGCAAACTGGCTCCAAAGCCGCGGCTCAGGCATGTTTGCAAAATGCCGCCCGGGCTTGCGCCGGGGGCGAATGCTCAACGCAGGAGTTGGCCGTCTATTACGATTTTGCTTTTGCGCTTGAGGATTATGAGCTTGCCAGGGAGTCAATCGCCAAATGGGAAGGGCGGGAACCGGACAACCCTCTTGTTCTTCAAAAGCGGATAGAATTGGAGCTCGCGGTCGGTGCGCTGGGTGCGGCTCGTGACCGCCTTGATCGAATGCTGGCTCGAAGTCCGGGCGATTCGTGGGCGATAATCCAAAAAAAAATCTTGACGGGAAAAATACGGGCCATGGCCGAATCGGCGCAACATCCCTGACCATGTGATAAATACAGGAAGCTGGAAGAGCATTCCTGCCATGGTGCGCATCTCAGTTTTTAGATGGGTCGAGTTGGCGATTGTGAGGGAAAAGGAGATGCCAGCGTCCGTTGCGCCAGAAAGTTTCCAGGCACAAGAGAGATTCGTCTCCGTGCTGGCTCCAATATTG
>Ga0326728_10010173_pt1 | contig 22156 bp, 12 predicted proteins | sample MB3enrmetagenome_FD_207602 | JGI IMG/M metagenome (GOLD analysis project Ga0326728, IMG submission 207602) | Lab enriched peat soil microbial communities from McLean, Ithaca, NY, United States - MB31MN | ecosystem: Environmental > Terrestrial > Soil > Wetlands > Peat | place: USA: New York... | reverse complement strand
TCGCCCATGTTGGAGATGCGGAAGGTCGTGCCTTTGATCTTGCCGTAGCCGCCGTCGATGAGGAACCCCTGGTCCTTGACCAGCTTCTGGAGCTTGGGCACATCGACGGCGCGTCCGCCCGGCTTTGCGCCATTGTTGACACAGGTCAGGGTCACCGATTCAAATCCTTTTTCGGGGAAGGGCGTGAAGCCGTGCCGGGCGGCCCAGGCGCGCGTGGCCTCGGCCAGTTGCCGGTGGCGGGCGAAACGCGCCTCCAGGCCCTCGGCAAAAATGTCCTGCAGCTTGGAAGCCAGCGCATAGACGTGGCCGATGCTGGGCGTGCTGGGCGTCATGCTTTGTTCGGCGTTCTTTTGGAATTCCACAAAGTCGAAATAATACCCGCGGTCCCTGGCGGCCGCCGCCCTGGCCAGGGCCGCCGGGGAGCAAACGAAAACGGCCAGGCCCGGCGGGAGGGCAAAGGCCTTTTGCGACCCGGCCAGCAGCACGTCGATGCCCAAGGCGTCGAACTCCAGTTTGACCGCGCTCATGGAGCTGACCGCGTCCACGATGAACATGACATCGGGGTATTTTTTCTTGAGCGCGGCAATTTCCTGGAGGGGACTCATGACGCCGGTGGAAGTCTCGTTATGGATGAGGGTGACGGCGTCGAAGCGGCCGGAGGCCAGCTTGGCGTCCACCTGATCGGCGCGGATGGGAGAGCCCCAGGAGACTTGGAGGGCCTCGGCCTCCTTGGCGCAGCGCTTGGAAACATCGAACCATTTGTCGGAGAAGGCGCCGCACATGCAGTTGAGCACGCGCTTTTGCACGAGGTTGCGCACCGCGCCCTCCATGACGCCCCAGGCGGAGGAGGTGCTGAGATAAACCAATTGCCTGGTGTAGAGCAACTGCTGCAATTGGGGTTGCACCTGGGCGTAGAGGTCTTTGAAGCCCTGGCCGCGATGCCCGATCATGGGGGTGCAAAACGCCTGAAAGGTTTTGGCGCTGACCTCGACCGGGCCTGGAATATGCAATTTAACGTGTGACATAAATAATTCTAATCAGCCTTTCAAGACGGCTGAATAAAACTTTTCACAAGCAGGCCGGGTTGGCAAGCGCTAGTTTTGGCGGTTTTGGGGCTGCGAGCTTGGTTTGGGTTAAATGGTTTGGGTTAAATGTTGCTGTCCTGCGGGGCTTGGATACAATATATCGGTTTCAAGCGACATGAATGAGGCGGATACATGCCGGGAATACGTGGTTCCAAGGCTTCAGGCGGCGGGGAGGGAAACCGAGCCTCGTTCCAACCCGGCATTCCAGGATTGTTGCCAACGTGTCTTGGTCTTAACGTGTTTCCGCCACTGCGATGCACCCTCTTGAGACGTATTTGACTGAAATCGCCAACCTGCGCGGCGCGACGAAGGAAACCTCCGGCTATCCGGCCCTGGCCAATCTGCTCAATGCCGCCGGTCACACGCTCAAGCCAAAGGTCAAATGCATCATCCATCCCAAAAATGCCGGCGCAGGCATTCCCGATGGCGGCTTTTTCACGCCCGACCAGTTGAAGAAACACGATGGGGAGGAGGCTTTTGGCGACCTCATTCCGGCGCGCGGCGCCATTGAGGTCAAAAGCGCGAATGAGGACCTGGCGGATTTTGCGGATTCGGAGCAGGTGGAGAAATATCTTGGGCGCTATGGCCAGGTGTTGCTGACGAACTACCGCGAGTTCCTGCTGGTCAAACGCAGTGGCGGCAGAACGCAAAAGCTTGAAGGTTTTGCGCTGGCCAAAACGGAAGGGGAATTTTGGATTGCTGTCGCCCATGCGCGCAAAACCGCGACGGAACTTGGCGAGCGGTTTGCCGAATACGCCAAGCGCGTGATGCTCCACAACGCGCCGCTGAACAGTCCCAAGGACGCCGCGTTTTTCCTCGCCTCGTACGGGCGCGACGCGCGCGCGCGCGTGGAGGGCGCGAAGGACTTGCCCGCGCTCAACGCTGTCCGCAGCGCGCTCGAAGAAGCGCTCGGCATGAAGTTCGAGACTGACAAGGGCGAACATTTCTTCCGTTCCACGCTCGTGCAAACTTTGTTCTATGGTGTGTTTTCCGCATGGGTTCTTTGGCACAAAGAGAATCCACAGCGAAAAAACGACTTCGACTGGCGGTCGGCGGCGTGGACACTGCATGTGCCGATGATCAAGGCGCTGTTCGAGCAAGTTGCCACGCCCACCAAACTCGGCCCGCTGGGCCTGGTGGAAGTGCTGGACTGGACCGCCGCCGCGCTCAATCGCGTGGACCGCGCCGCGTTCTTTGAAAAATTTCTGGAGACGCACGCCGTCCAATATTTCTACGAACCGTTTCTGGAAGCCTTCGACCCCGAGCTGCGCAAGGAACTGGGCGTGTGGTTTACGCCGCCGGAGATTGTGCAATATCAGGTTGGCCGCGTGGACGCCGCGTTGCGCGAGGAACTGGACATTCCCGACGGCCTCGCCGACCCGCGCGTCTTTGTGCTTGACCCCTGCTGCGGCACGGGCGCGTATCTGGTCGAAGTGCTGCGGCGGATTGAAAAGACGTTGAAGGAAGAAAAGGGCGAGGGGGATGCGCTCAATGCCGAAGCCATCAAAGAAGCTGCCCAGAAACGGGTTTTCGGTTTTGAAATCTTGCCTGCGCCGTTTGTGGTGGCCCATTTGCAAATGGGCTTGCTCCTGCAAAACCTCGCCGCGCCGCTGGACGATTCGAAGAACGAACGCGCCGGAATTTTTCTTACCAACGCGCTCACCGGCTGGGATTTCGCGGGCGAAAATCCCAAGCTCGCCAATTGGCCGGAACTGGAAGCCGAGCGCAAAGGCGCGGGCACGGTGAAACAGGAAAAGCCGATTCTGGTCATCCTCGGCAATCCGCCTTACAACGCCTTCGCCGGTGTCAGCCCGGAGGAGGAGCAAGGGTTGGTCGAGCCTTACAAGACCGGCCTCGTGAAAGAATGGGGCATCAAGAAATTCAACCTCGACGATTTGTATGTTCGTTTCTTCCGTATCGCCGAACGGCGCATTGCGGAAAAGACCGGCACAGGCATTGTTTGTTTCATTTCGAATTTCTCTTATCTGGGTGATCCGTCGTTCGTCGTCATGCGTCAACGGTTTTTGCAGGAGTTCGATTCGCTCTGGTTTGATTGCCTCAATGGTGACAGCCGGGAAACCGGCAAACTGACGCCGGACGGCAAACCCGACCCCTCCGTGTTTTCCACGGAATACAACCGTGAAGGCATCCGCGTCGGTACGGCGATTGGCTTGATGGTGCGACGACCAAAGCGCGGCAAGAAATCGCAGGCGCTCTTCCGCCAATTTTGGGGCGTGAACAAGCGGGCGGAACTTTTGGAAAGTCTCAGTGCGAAAAAGTTTGGCAAGCAGTATAAACAAGTTGAGCCAGATCAAAGCAATCGGTTCTCTTTCTGTCCGCAAACTATAGCTGGAAATTATTTGACTTGGCCAAGGTTATCCGAGCTTTGCGGAAATCAATCGTTGCAGGGAATGGATGAAGATCGGGCAAACAGTTTGATTGAAATCGAACGGGGCAACCTGGCATCGCGGATGGAAAAATACTTTGATCGGGAAACTGATTGGGATGAGTTTGCAGCCCTGCAAACTGGACTTTCTCGGAAGAGCGCAGCTTTTGAACCGGAAAAAGTCAGGAAGGCGGCCCAAAAAGAAGATGAATTCAAAAACAAGAATCTTCGGCGTTATCTTTTCCGTCCATACGATGTTCGCTGGTGTTATTACACCCCAATTCCAAATGTGTGGAAACGTTCACGCCCGGAACTCTGGAAGCAAAGTTGGGAAGGAAATGCGTTTTTATTGAGTCGTTCGGCTGGTGTGGCTGACCCAGAAGGAAATCCGTTCATGTTCACAAGGAACTTGTTGGCACGCGACTGTATGCGCGGTCATGCCGTTGCATTCCCTTTGCGCCTCAAGGAATCACCAAAGGAAAAGCCAAAGGAAGACGATGGCAACGGGGAGTTTGGCGGCATTATTCACGAAGCCGCCCGCGCCTATCGGGCTGACAAAATCATTGCCAACCTATCGCCTGCCACCCGCGCGTATCTCGCCAAGCTCGGCATCAAAAATCCCGATGACGACGCAGACGCGGCGGCATTGATTTGGCTTCACGCGCTGGCCATTGGCTACTCGCCCGCGTATCTCGCCGAGAACGCTGATGGCATCCGGCAGGATTGGCCGCGCATTCCGCTGCCGGATTCCAAAGCCGCGCTTCTCGCATCCGCCGAATTGGGCAAGCAAGTTGCCGCCTTGCTGGACACGGAAACTCATTTGCCTGGCGTGACGGCTGGAAAGGTCCGGCCGGAGTTGGTGAAGATTGCAGTCGTAACGCGTTTGACGAAAGACACGTTGAACCTTTCCCTCACCGCCGGCTGGGGCCACACGGGCAAAGGCGGCGTGACGATGCCCGGCAAAGGCAAACTCGAAACGCGCGGTTACGACGCGGATGAGGCGGCGTCGCTGTTGCTCGGCCAATCCACGCACGACATTTACCTGAACAATTCCGCCTGCTGGCGCAACGTGCCGGAAAAGGTCTGGGACTATACGATCGGCGGCTATCAGGTCATCAAAAAATGGTTGAGCTACCGGGAGCATGAGTTGCTGGGCCGCGCGCTCACGCCGGATGAGGCGCGGGAGGTCACACACATGGCCCGCCGCATTGCCGCTCTGGTGCTATTACAGCCTGAGTTGGACAGGAATTATGCAAAGGTGAAGGCAGCAACTCGATCGCTATGACGGAGGCGGATGAGGACTAAAGGGCCGTTAAAAAAACCAGGAGCCAGCGTAAAGAATCTCTGATTCCGGCCTTTTTTTCGAGGAAATTTGAGCCTCCTGATACGTCGTCTCCTTCAGGAGTTGGTTGTTTTGAGGATGCGGCCCTGGGGCTTTGCGGATGGCTGCGGTCTTGCGTCCCGGCTCGATGCCGCGAATTTTCTCCAGGCTGAAGGCCGGGACATAGACCCTTTGGTATTCGCGCCGCCACCAGCGGCCCGTGGCGCGGCGCGTGGCCGGGTCGGTGAAATGATACTCGTAAAGCAGCGCCCGGATGTAGCGTGGCGGCGCCTGGGGAAAGGGGTTGCGCCGCAACAAGGCGAGGACCGGGGGCGAGTTCTCCAGGAGCCTGGCCTCAAAGTTCAGGAACCACAGGTTCTCCCGCGGCCTGCCCAAGGCCGCGAACCACATCTGCCAGTCCAGCCGCGGCTGGAAAGGGGCGACAAAGCGCGGCCTCGCTTTCAGGCCGCCCGGCTTGTATTTGAAGTCGTAGGGCCGCCAGGTACGGCCGTCGTTGCTGCCTTCGACGATGATTTCGGGGCGCGTTTGCGTCATGACCGCAAAGAGGCCGTAGCTGTTGAAACTGCGGAAAGGTTCCAGCCATTGCAGGAGCGCCAGGGCGGGGGCGGGCCAGCGTTGCGCGACGCGGAGCGTTCCCATGAATTCCATGAGGGTCACCAGCGCAATGGCGAGCGCGATGGGCAGCACAATGGGCCGGGGCCAGCGGGGGCAACGGGACTTGGCGGGCGTTTCCGGGGCGGCGGGGCGGCGGCGCGGCTTGAGCGCGTCGTCATCGAGCAATGGCACGCAGAGCAGAATGGTAAGCCAGTTGAAGAAGGTGTAATTGCCGGTGAGCATGATCAGCACCTGCAACACCACGAAGCATCCCGCCGCCGTCAGGCGCGCCCGGCGTCCGGCGAAGATCAGGGCCGGGACGGCCAGTTCGACGGCCAGAAGCAGGAACGTGCAGACGGCCTGGGCGCCGGGCGGCAATTGGTGGGCATACCAGCCGATCCAGGTGGGCAGGGGCTGCGTTTCATAATGCACGCGCAGCGCGGTCAGATGCCACCACGAAGGATCGCCGCTCATCAGCTTGACGCAGCCCGATTCCAGCATCAGCCGGAAGATGAGCCAGCGCAACAGCCACAAGACGGTGGAGGAGGGGGCGGACTGCCGGGACGGCCGTTCCAGCCATTGCAACGGCGCGAAAAAAAGGGCCAGGAATCCCGTTTCCAGCAACAGCATGTCCCACTGGAAGTTGAGGAACGGACCGCACACCGTGGCCAGCGAAAGATAGAGGCACCAGAGCAGAAACAGCACCGGGGCCGGCGCAATGCCGAAGAGCAACAGCACTGACAGGCCCACGCCCGCGCCGCACTGCCAATTCAGCGCCCGATCGCTGGCGTTCCACCACGCCAGGGTGGGCACGGCATGGAATCGTTCCAGCCCGATGTGATGGACGGCGGTTTCGGCCTTGAGCGCGTCCATGACGGCCTGCACCGGCATGATCCCGCGGCTGCCCGCCAGACCCTGAATCTGCCCCAGCAGCGAGGCGAACGCGACGAGATAGACCAAGGCCAGGCCGCGCAGAAAAATGAAGCGGACCCGGATGTAACTCAGCGGCTTGAGGCCGGGGCCGGAATAAATGCGGTCCAATTTGGAAAGCCAGGAACGGTGGGCGGCGATTTCCTCATAGGCCAGTTCCGCCAGGTCCGCCAGCGCGGGAAATTGCCGGTATAAATGGAGCAGCCAACGGTCCCGGCCCGCCTCGGCGAGCGAGCGGAAGGCCGCCTCCGCCCCCTGGCACACCGAGCCATCCGGCAGGATCAAATGGAAGGCGCGATCCAGTTCCTCGCGCGGAATTTCGGGAAATCGCAGGGCGATGCTTTCATCCTGCAGGGGCAGATAATCGATGGCCTGGCCGGTGGCGTTCTGCCAGCGCGCGATCCAGCGCCGGCAAAAATGGCAGTCGCCGTCATAGAGCAACAGCGGTTTGGGAGGGGGCGATGCGACTCGAGGTTCCTGCGGCACAATGTCAGGGCATCATCCCATGTGCGCGATGATGTTGTCCCCGAATTCGGAGCACTTGATCTCCGTGGCGCCCGTCATCTGCCGGGCGAAATCATAGGTGACGCGTTTGGAGGCAATGGCCCCGTTGAGTCCCTTCAGGATCAGGTCGGCCGCGTCGGTCCATCCCAGGTGCCGGAACATCATCTCGCCGCTCAGCACGAGGCTGCCCGGGTTGACGCGGTCCTGGTTGGCGTATTTGGGCGCGGTGCCGTGGGTGGCCTCAAAGATGGCGTGGCCGGTGATGTAATTGATGTTGCCGCCCGGCGCGATGCCGATGCCGCCCACTTGCGCCGCCAGCGCGTCGCTCAGGTAATCGCCGTTCAAATTCAAGGTCGCAATGACGTCGAAGTCCTCGGGCCGCGTCAGGACCTGCTGCAGGGTGATGTCGGCGATGGCGTCCTTGATGACCAGGCCGGCGCCCGGTTTGCCCCCGGGGATTTTGCACCAGGGCCCGCCGTCGATCTCCACCGCCCCGAAAAATTGCCGGGCCGTCTGGTAGCCCCAGTCGCGGAAGGCGCCCTCGGTGAACTTCATGATGTTGCCCTTGTGGACGAGCGTGACGCTCTTTCGATTGTACTTGACTGCATAAGCGATGGCGCTATGCACCAGGCGCACCGAACCGCTGTAACTGACCGGTTTGACACCCACCCCCACGCGCACGCCGGTCGGGAAATTCTTCGCCCCCACCGCGTTCCAAAACTCCGCCGCCTGCGCCACCGTGCCGAAACGGATTTTTTTGAAATCCCCTGGAAAATTCGCGGCCAGGAAATCCAGGATTTTCCCGCTCTCCGGCGTGGCGCCGGCGTATTCGATGCCGGCGTAGATGTCCTCGGTGTTTTCCCGGAAGATGACCATGTTGACTTTTTCCGGATGTTTGACAGGAGAAGGGACGCCCTGGAAATATTGCACGGGCCGCAGGCAGACATAGAGGTCCAGCATCTGGCGCAAGGCCACGTTGAGGGAGCGGATGCCGCCGCCCACCGGGGTGGTGAGGGGGCCTTTGATGCCGACCAGGTAATCCTTGAAAGCCTGCACCGTGTCGTCGGGCAGCCAGTTGTTGAACTTTTTGAAGGCCGTTTCGCCGGCATAAACCTCGAACCACGACACCTTGCGCCTGCCGGCGGAGGCCTTTTGCACCGCGGCGTCGAAGACGCGGACACTGGCCGCCCAAATATCGGGCCCCGTGCCGTCGCCGCGAATGAAGGGGATGACGGGGTTGTCCGGGACGAGGAGTTTGCCCTGGGCGGTGGTGATCCTGCCGCCGGCGGGAGGCGCAATGTCTTTGTAAGCCATGTCCGTTAAAAAATTGGCGCGTCCAGAGATAAAGTCTGCGGCCAGGAAAGCAAGCCGAACCTGACCGCCCACTCTGCGGCGGCAACTTAACCTCAAAGAGCGCAAAAGACAAAAATTGAATTGCCCTATTGCCTGGCAATGCGGGCTTGATGGAGTAGGGTTGTCAACGAATGCCCTTTGATCGCGACCAGATGAAAGCCAGGGCGGCCGGGCTGGCCGCCCAGGGTGTTTATATTGGGACCTCCTCCTGGAAATACGAGGGCTGGCTGGGGCAGCTTTACACGCCGGGGCGATACGAATACCGCGGCAAGGTCGCGCGGACGCGCTTCGAGCGGGACTGCCTGGGCGAATATGGGGAGGTGTTCAAGACGGTCTGCGTGGATGCGGCCTATTACGCCTTTCCCAATGACAAGCATCTCCGGGGTCTGGCCTCGCAGGCGCCGCCGGATTTCCTCTTCGGGCTTAAGGTGACCGATGAAATCACCTTGCGGGCGTTTCCCAATCTCGACCGGTTTGGGGCAAGGGCCGGGACGCGGAATGGAAACTTCCTCAACGCCGATTTGTTCAGCCGCGCTTTCCTCGGGCCTTGCGAGGCGATCCGCCGCAACCTTGGCGTCCTCATTTTCGAGTTCTCGCGTTTTTATCCCGGCGACTACGAACACGGGCGGGATTTTGTCCGCGATCTCGACGGCTTTTTAGGCCGGTTGCCGCGGGACTGGCCCTACGCCGTCGAGATGCGCAACAAGCATTGGCTGGGCGGGGAGTATTTTGGCTGCCTGGCACGGCACGGCGTGGCGCACGTCTTCAACTCCTGGGATGCCATGCCCGCTGTGAACGAGCAAATGGCCATGCCCGGCAGCCGCACCAATCCCAACCTGGTGGCCGCGCGTTTCCTTCTCAAACCCGGACGCAGGTACGAGGACGCCGTCAAGACTTTCCAGCCCTACGACAAGGTGCAGGCCCCGTATCCCGAGGCCCGCGAAGCCGGCAAGACCCTGATCGCCGAAGGGCAGGCGGCCTCGGCCGCGCGCCGGACCTTCATCTACGTCAACAACCGATTGGAAGGCAATGCGCTTGAAACAATCAGCGCGATGCTGCCCGCAACGGTCGCCAACTAATTGCCAGCGTAATTGCCAGCGGGCGTAAATATCCCCTTTTCGACGGGGGCGTAACCCCAGGTCTCGAACGGATTCTCGGCTCGCAAGCCCATGTAAGGATCCATCGGCGAGGGACTGGCCTGCAACCAACTGGCATGAAGAGGCCGACAATAAAACTCGTAGTATGTCCCAGGCGCTGTAGAGGTTTTCACGCAGGCGATTATCGAATCGCTCAGAGGCTTGAAAGCATCGCGGGCCTTGGAAATGTGCCGGGCTTCGGCCAGGGTGGCGGCTTGCCCGGCGACCTGCGGCGGAAGGCCTGCCGACTCATTTTCTCGGACCAACGAGGCCAGCGAGTTGGCGTCGGCTTTGATGCCGTTCATCGAATCGCGCGCCAGAGACTCCTGGATCTTCAGGTAATAATCCAGCATCGCCCGCACGGGGGTGGAAGTTGACTGGCTTTCGGCGGCACCGGCGCTCTGCCCAGCCGACTGCGGGGCGGCGCTCACGGCAAGCCCCGCGGACAGAATTAACGACAATGGGATGTATAAGAATTTTTTCATAATGCGACAAAGTTAACTGCATTTTGATCCTCTGTACCTGGGCCATCAGCAACAGGCATTGTGGCCCCCAATAAGTGATTTAGCACACGACATGCCAGCTTCTGCCAGGGGCTTGATATTGCCTTGTAACCTTTTTGCTGAGAGAGGTTTACGTAGAACATCCCCTGGACAACCTGGATCGCTACGCGAGTACGAAAATCCGTATTTTGATGAAAATTGCAAGAGGTTGCGAAGTTCCCGGCAAAATCGGAGTGACGGCTATCGCGCCGAACAGGCTGGCGCGTGGGCGGGATTGGAATATCATGGGCGCGCTGTTGCATTCTATGAAATTGAAATATTTGCCCGTTTTATGCGGTTTGTGGTTGGCTGCGCTGGCGCTGGGAGCCGGCGCGGTGTCCGGCGCCACCAATCTTTACACAGGCGACGTCTGGGCCTTGGTGGATGCGAAGAAGGCCCTGGCCGCCGCGTCGGAAATCACCCTCTCCAAATACCCCGATTGCGACCAGGCCACCGTGGAGAAGAGGCTGGTGCGGGTTTATCACGCGGACGGCACCGGCGAGTGCCAGGACGAGGGGTTTGTCAAGGTGCTCACGGAAAAGGGCAAACGCGGCAATCGCACCCTCTCTTTTTCTTTCATGCTGCCTTATTCGACCGAGGAGGTTGTCCGGCTGGAAGTCATCAGCCCGGACGGCGCCGTGACGCCCGTTGATGTGGCGGCCAATTCCAAGGAAGCGATCGATGAGAGCCAGATGCAGGCGAACATCTGCGACCCGAACAGCCGCATCCTGCAAGTGAACATTCCGAAGGTGGAAATCGGCGATGTCGTCCACTCCGTCTCGCGCCAGACCATCGCGCGCTCGTTCATGCCCGGCCAATACGCGGAGGAGAATGTTTTTGAGGACGAAGGATACATCCGCCACATTTCCTACGAGGTCCATTCCCCGGCGGACCGGCCTTTGCGGCGCATCGTCCTGCGCGACGAAGTTGCCGGCACCATCCGCGAATCCACCGAGCCGGGGCCGGACCACAGCGTGGTGCATCGCTGGGAAGTCAACAATGTGCCGCGCATGTTTGACGAGCCTTCCATGCCGCCCCCGGAAAATGTGCTGCAGCGCGTGCTGGTCAGCACCACGCCGAGTTGGCGGGACGTGTCCAAATGGTACTGGGAGCTGAGCCGGCCGCATTTGGCGGCGACCACGCCGGAGATGACCAATCGTGTGCAGGAGCTGGTGGCGGGGGCCAGGACCGACATGGAGAAAATCAAGTCCATTTTTTACGATGTTTCCAAGAACATCCGTTACATGGGGTTGACGCTGGAAAAGGACAGGCCCGGCTACGAACCGCATGATGTCAAACTGACATTCGGCAGGAAGTACGGGGTTTGCCGCGACAAGGCGGCGCTGTTGGTGTCGCTGCTCCGGACGGCGGGGCTGAAGGCCTATCCGGTGCTCATCAACGTCGGCACGAAGATGGATGCGGACGCGCCGGATCCATTCTTCAATCATGCCATCGTCAGCGTCGAATTGGGGCGGGGCAAATACGTGCTGATGGACCCGACGGACGAGCACACGCGCAGTTTGTTGCCTTACTACGATTGCGACCAAAGCTACCTGGTTTGCCGGCCCGAGGGGGAGGGTTTGATGACCAGCCCGACCGAACCGCCGGAAGGCCACATGATGGACATCAAGACCACGGGCGCGCTGACGGCGGCCGGCGCCTTGGAAGCGAAGTCTGAATTGCGATTCGCGGGGGTGAACGACGACGCCTATCGGAACGCATTTGCCCACATGAAACCGGACGACCAGCGCCGGTTTTTTGAAAGGAACCTCAAGAGCGCGATGCCGGGGGCGCGCCTGACATCGTTCAAGCTTCTGCCGGAGGACATGCTCGATGTTTCGACGCCGGTGCGGGCCGAGTTGGAATTTGCCGTGGACGGGATGACCGCCAGCGGCAGCGGCAAGTCGATGGTGACGGTGCCGTGGATCGGCAAGAATTTCGGGGTGGTCAACTTCATCCTCGGAGGGTGCGGGCTGGACAAGAGAAAGTACCCGATGCGCACGGAAGTGGCGTGCGGCTTGCAGGAGGACATCTCCCTTGAGATGACCGGCGGATTTGCGGGGGCGGTGTCCATGCCGGCCTGCCCGCCGGTGAACGACCATTGCGTCGGCTGCCTGGAAAAGTTCGCCTACAAGAAGGGAAAGCTCGATTGCTCGCGGGCCTTGAAGCTCAAGGGGGTGGAGTTTTCGCCCAAGCAGTATTTGACACTGAAGCAGACGCTGAAATCCACGGAATACGACGAGCGCAAAGTCCCGGTGCTGGCGATGGCAAAAGACGCGGTGACGGAGCCGGAGGCGAAGGTGGATTCCGGAACGCCCCCGCCGGTGGAATCCGATGCGAAGATTTTGGAAAGCCGCAAGGAAATCACGCTGACCAGCGCGCACAGCGCCGTCTATCGGGTGCGCTACTCGAAACAAATCCTCAATTATGCCGGCAAAATCAGGGAGGCGGAGGTGAAGGTCGAATACAATCCGTCCTGCCAGACCGCCCGCCTCATCCGCGGGTCGGTCACATCGAAAACAGGCGAGCGCCAGGAGATCTCGACCAATGAAATCAATGTGATGGACGCCGGCTGGAACGCGTCCGCCAAACGCTACACCGGCGGCAAGATCCTGGTGGCCAACCTGCCGGGAGTCGAGATTGGCTCCACCATCGAGGTTGAGTTCGAGATTGCCACCCAGGGCAAGCCGTTCGTGGCCGGGTTCGAGCCTTTTCAGCTCCGGGACGGCGTGGAGAAGAAGTCGTTACAATTGACAGTCTCCAATGACGTGCCGCTGAAGTTGCGGGTGAGCGGGGAGACGAATCTCCTGGAGGGCAACGAGCTGGCCGAAGCCCGCCGGCGGGTGCTGACCTGGTCGGCAAAGAATATCAAGGCGCTCCCGGCGGAAAGCCAGCTTCCCCCGGAATGGGTCTATACGGCGGGCGTTGGTTATTTTGCGGGCGACATGAGCGATTATGTGAAAAGCCTCAATGACACGATGCTGGAGCGGTCGCGGCAGAGCGCCAAGGCGGCGGAGTTGGGGCGGTCGTTGACCCGCGGGAGCACGAACCGGTATGAAGCGGTCAAGGCCATTCGGGATTATGTGGCCAAGTCCATTCGCGACGCCGGGCCATCGTTCACGGTACTGCCTTTGAGCGAGCTTTCCGCGGCCGACACCACGCTGGCCGACGGCTACGGCCACGGGGCAGACCGGGCCATCCTGTTGCATGCCATGCTGGCCGCGGCCGGGTTCGAGCCGGAGTTTGTGCTGGCCTCGAGATTGCCGCCCATTGCCGGCATCACCAACGTGTCGCTCACGTTCCCGCTGCCGCATTTCTTTGAATGGCCCCTGGTCAGGGTGGCGCTGGAGGGCGAAACCTATTATCTGAACGACACCGATCAATACGCGAAATTGGGCGCGACGTCGTACGATGGGGAAGAGGCCCTAGTGCTTCCCGCGCCGTCCCCCGAAATCATCCGCGCCGCCAAGGGATGCGAAGACCGGGCGGAGACCGACTACACACTGTCCATTTCCAACGGCGGCCAGACGCGGATCAGCGTGGCGCGGCATTATTACGGGGAATATTACGGCGGGAAGAACCGGTATTTTTCGGAGCTGCCGCCGGAGGAACGGAGGCGCTATTACCAGGAGATTGTCTCCCAGGTGGCGCAGGGGGCGCGGCCGGTGGGCGACTTGAAGACCCAGTTTGACAGATATCCCGGCCTGGAGCAATTCACGGTGGAGGTGGACAACTACAGCGTGGTGGATGGAAAGTATCTTTACTTCGATCTGCCCTTCACGCCCACCCTGTTGACCGTCGGCGCGGACCGGCGGACCTTGCCGCTCTACCTGGCGCGCGCGGACCGGAACACGATCCGCACCGAGATCGAGTTGCCGCCGGGGTTCCGCCATGAGGTCATCGCGCCGCAGAGCCGCAACCTGGAGGTGCCCGACGGCGGGGGAACGGCGCGCATCATTTCGGCGCAGACGCCCGGCCAATGCGTCATCACGGATGAGTTCGACACCTCGCCGGCCATCATCCAGCCGCAGGACTATGGCGCCGTGCTCAAGGTCGAATCGGCCCTGGAACGAAAATCCTCGAAAGTCTTCCTTTTCTCGTCAGGCGAACCGTGAACCCGCGGCGGAAGGACAGGGCCGTCCTGGGGGATTGGAGGGGGCGGGCCTGGGCCGGCGAGGCGCTGGCGACACTGGGAATCGCCGCGTGGTTTGCGCGGCGATGGTGGACGCCTGCCAGGCAGGGGAAAAGATCGTGAAATGGCTGCGGGAAAACTATGTGATGGAGGACACCTGCCGAGGCCGCATGAAATCGGCCTTCATTTTCCGCCGGAAACCAGCCCCTTAAAGAAGGCAGAAGGAAGAAGGCAGAAGGCAGAATTAAATTGCTCGCACGCGATGCGTTCAATCCGGCCGCGTCACAACATGGACTTGACCGGGTTGACATTCGTCAAGCAGGATGCGCATTCAGTTGCGGGGCATCAGCAGTTCACTGGCCTCTTCCAGCAAAGAAACGGCCTGTTCCCGGCTGACCGTTGGAAAATCCTCCAGAAAATCAGCCAGCGAGTCGCCGCCCTCCAGGTAATCAATCAGGGTGCGGGCGGGAACACGCGTGCCGGCAAAGCACGGCGTGCCGCTCATGATTTCCGGGTCAATTCTGACAACGGAGTTTGTCTTCATGCCCGTAATTAAACCCATTTTTGCGAGAATGACAACTTCGCGATTGCCGCTCGCGCCCGCAGGGCACGGCGGATTGAACTTGCTTTTCCGGCCCGCTTTTTGTGAGAGTAGTGTGTCAATATGAGCAAATGGCCCAAGCAATTCCCGCCGCTTTCGCCCGAAGACAAGCGCATCTGCGACGATTTCATGGAGTATTGGCATGATGTCTATCCCAACCGCTATTCCATGGCGGACCGCTTCTGCCACGAGTATGTGGCGCGGCGGCGTCCGGCGCAATTCGTCCGCACCCTGGAAATCGGGGCGGGGCTGGGCGAACATCTCAAGTACGAAACCTTGACCGAAGAGCAGACGCGCCAATACGTGGCGTTGGAAACGCGCGAGAACATGGCGCGGCGCATCCGGGAAAACTGGCCCAAGATTCAAACCTGCGTCGGCGATTGCCAGGGCCGGCTGGACTTTCCCGACGGTTACTTCGACCGGATCATCGCCATCAATGTCCTGGAGCATTTGCCCAATCTCCCGGCGGCCATCCGCGAAATGCACCGCTTGTGCGACAAACAGAAGGGCGCCTTCGCCATCGTCATTCCGTGCGAAGGCGGCCTGGCCTACGGGCTGGCGCGCGAGATTTCCGCCAAGCGCATTTTCCAAAAGCGCTACAAGAGGCCCTACCATGTTTTCATCAGCCGCGAGCACATCAACGTTCCCCGGGAAATCCTGGGCGAATTAGAGCCGTATTTTGAAGCCACCCAGACGACTTATTTTCCCCTCCCGCTGCCGTTTGAGTTTTGCAATTTGTTCATCGGGGCCACCTTCAGGCCCCGGAACACCGCCCCATGATGAGCGCCGATGAGCCGGACGAAAATCGCGCCGCGCCCGTTCCGGCCTTCGCGCCCAAAGCGCCGGCGGACATGGCGCGGTTGAGCCCTCCGCGCGCCGGATACTTGACAGCGGCGCTGCTCACCCTTTGGATCATCGTCCTGCACGGCCTTTACCTGTTCCGGGCCGGCCCGCTCTGGCGCGATGAAGCCGGCACGGTGGATTTTGCCGCCATGCCCACGCTCGGCGACATCTGGCACAACCTCCGCTACGACAATTTCCCGCCGCTGTTTGTCGCCGTGGCGCGGGTTTGGACGCTGGCCGGCCTGGACAGCGATTTGAGCTATCGCGCGCTCGGTTTTTTGGTTGGGATGGGAACGTTGGCGGCGCTGTGGTGGTGCGCGCGAAAGCTGGGCGGGCAGGCGCCGCTGCTCGGCCTGGCCCTGTATGCGGCCAATCCCGTGGCCATCCGCGTGGGCGACGCGGTGCGCCCTTATGGATTGGGCGTTGCCCTGCTTTTGCCGGCCTCGGCGCTGATTTGGGGATTCGCGCAAAATCCCGGAAAAAGAACGCTCGTTTGGGCGGCGTTGGCGGCCGTGTTGAGCGTGCAATGCCTCTACCAGAACGCGGTTTTCGTCATGGCCTTTTCCTGCGCGGCCTGGGTGGTTTTGGCGGGGCGGCGGGAATGGAAGACCGCCTGGCAAACGGGGATCATCGGACTGGCCGCGGCCCTTTCCCTGCTGCCCTATTGCGGCGTGATCAGGCAGAGCATGGAATGGGGCGACATTGCGCGGCGGGAAATTCATTTTGACTCAATCCTGGGCGCGCTGGGCGGGGCCTTGCAGGCGCCCGGGGGAGGGATGGCCGCGGTGTGGGCGGGGCTGCTGGCCGCCGCGTTGGGCGCGGCTGTCCATTGCGGAATCCGCCAACGGCAGCAGGCGATGGTGTACTGCGGCGCGGTCTTGCTGGCAGGCCCTGCGCTTTACCTTGTTTTTTTATGGGCCGTTCAGCTCCCGCCGCGTTCGTGGTACTTTCTGGTTTTGCTGGCCCCGGCCGCCTTGATGCTGGATGCGATCCTCGGCGGAATGGAAAGCCGGCGCTGGCAACTTGGCCGGGCCGCCCTGAGCCTCATCCTGGTTTTGGGCTGCGGGCGGGCTTGTTATCAGAGCGTTCAGTTCCGGCAGTCGAACATCGACCTGGTCGCGGCCAGGCTCAAGGCGTCGGCGCCGCCGGGGGACGTAATCCTGGTCTTCCCCTGGTATTACGGCGTCTCGCTGCAACGCCACTTCGACGCCAGCCGCTGGTCCACGGTGCCGCCGCTGTCGGAGGTCCGCATCCATCGTCTTGACTTGGTGAAGAAAGCCATGATGACGGAGAATCCGATCAGGCCATTGCTGGACCAGATGCGGGACGCGTTGCGGTCGGGGCGCCGGGTTTGGTTTGTGGGCGACTTCCCCGCTCCGCCCGCCGGCGGCAACCCTGGAGCGGAACTTCCCCCTTACCGCGAAGGCATGAAAGTGACCGAAGACGCGTATTTTTCCAGTTGGGTGTTCGAGATTACGGCCTTGGCCCAAAGGCACGGCCTCAAAGGCGGCCCGGTCACAATTCCCGTGCCAGGCGGCCAGCCGGTGAATCCCCTGGAGAATGTTTCAGTGGTGATGGTTCAGGGCTGGAAGGAGTAGGCTGCATCGGCCAGGCGCGGCGCTAGAGCGGTTCAAGTAATTCCGCAGCCCCAGAGATCGCTCCCGCGGAAGGCCAACCCCCGCGGCCTGGAGCTCCACGCTGCACGGCAGAATCAACTTCACGGGCCCAGGTTGGGGTCAACAGCCTATGAATTGACACTCCCCAACATTGAGTGATTGACAATGTTGGGGAGTGTCAATTTGGATATGGACATCTGATGAGACGGTTTGTCAAGGACAAAGTTTGGACAGGAAAAAGTTTGACAAGGGCAATGTAGTCAAAACTGCGGCCGCAATCGGGAAGGATGAGCGCCGGCAAGGTCCATTTGTTTCAGCGCGTCGCAGGAGCTCCGCCTGCCCCTTGGAAGAACCCCATTCGGCTGCGCTATTTCCTAATTTCTCGGGCGAAAACGCATCCAATAAAGCCCGCCCAAACCCAGCAGCAACATCCCGCAAACCGCCATCGCGCCGCTGCCGGGCGTGTCCGGGAAAAGGACCAGCGCCGCCGCCGCCATGCCGGGGCCGGCGGCGTTGCCCGCGCCAATGGCCGCTTCGTGAATGCCGCCGTGCTCGCCTTTGGTTTGGCCGACATCCATGGAATAAAACAGGGAGGAATAATAGAGCAACCCGACGGCCAGCCCGAAGACGGTTTGGGAGGCCACCAGCACCCAGATGTTCCGCGCCAGCAGCATGGCGCCGAAGGCAACAATCATCGCGATATAAGAGCCGGCCAGAAAGCGGAACCGGTAATGCCAGCGCGGCCACAAACGCAGGAAAACAAATGCGCCGGCCCGAACGAACAGCCAGATCGACCAAACAAAACCCGCCAGCATGGGCGTGAACTTGAAACTTCTGGCGAGGCTGGGAGCGGTGGAAACCACGGTGTTGATGGCCAGGTAAGCCAGGGGATTGGCCAGCCAGGCCATTTTCAGAAACACGGCGGGTGAAACCGGCGAGGCATGACCTTCCGGCGCGGCACGAAGCCAGGGAGGATTTAACGCAACCCGCGGGCGGCGTTTCTCCTCGCGCTCCAACCGGAAGGCCAGCGCCATTTCCAGGAAAAGCAAAATGCCGGGGATGTAAAAAATGCTCTTGTACCCCCATTTCTGCATCATGGCCCCGCCGGTGAAATAGGCGAACGCTCCCGTGACCGCCCAGACGACATTATAGATGCCGACCAAACTCTGCAATCGGGCGGGCGGTTCGCCCTCGCTCGCCAACGCTTCCAGGGCCGGCCAGGTCAGGCACAGGGCCAGGGTTCCGGCCACAATGACCGCGAGGGTGGCCGGCAATCCCTCCACCTGGCTGCCAACAAGAAATACCAACGCCATCAGGCCGCTGCCCCATCGCACCGAGGTGGCGTAGCCAAACTTCTGGGCGAACCGGCCGCCAAAGATGGCGGCGACGGCATAGACCGCCCCCAGCGCGGCCGCCAGCACCAGGTTCTGCAGGGCGCGGAAATTGAATTGGGCCTGGGTGTAGAAATAAACATCGTAAAAGAAGTAAGTCGTGGCCAGGCTGTTGATCCCTTCCATGGCGAAGACATCGAGCTTGGATTTCCCTGCGGTCATAGGAGAAAGGCCGGCTTGCAAGAAGACGCCGGCTTCTAATTGCGGCCCTGCCAGGCGATGGCGCCGTTGACGATGGCGGCCCTGGCTTTGCCCGTCAGGCGCCATCCGGCAAAGGGGCTGTTGCGCGATTTGCCGGGCGATGTCTCCGGGGCAAAGGTCCATTCCTGTCCCGGATCAAACACGGTCAGGTCCCCGTCGGCGCCGACGCCCAGGTGCCCTTTGCCGGGCAGGCGGAGGAGGCGGGCCGGCGCCACGGTGAACTTCGCAATGAGATCGGACAGGGACATTTTTTTGGAGTGATAAAGCTGCATCAGGGCCAGGGCCAGTTCCGTCTCGAAACCGATGATGCCAAAGGGGGCGTAATCGAACTCGACTTCCTTCTCGTAGTCGCAATGCGGGGCATGGTCGCTGCTGATGATCTCGAGCGTGCCGTCGGCCAGCCCCTCGATGACGGCCGCGCGGTCCGCCGCGGAACGCAAGGGCGGGTTCATTTTGAAATTCGTGTCGTAGGAGGGCCAGCGCGGCGGCTCCGCCGACCGTCCGGCCATGAGGTCCCGGCCGTCCGTGCTCCAGAACTTCTCGCTGCCCGCCAGCCCCGTGTCGGTCAGGGTAAAATGATGGGGACAGGCTTCGCCGGACACGGGGACGCCGCGTTGTTTGGCCTCGCGCAGCAATTGCACGCTGCCCGCCGAACTGACATGCTGGCAGTGCACCTGCGCCCCCGTCAGCCCGGCCAGCAGGATGTTCCGCGACACGATCAGTTCCTCCCCCGAGGCCGGCCAGCCCCGCAAGCCCAGCACCGCGCTCCAGTAGCCTTCGTGCATCACGCCGTCGGTCACGATGGAATAGTCCTCGCAATGGTCCAGCACGGGCAAATCAAACATCCGGGCGTATTCCAAAGCCCGGCGCATCAAATCATTGTTCTGCACGCAATGGCCGTCGTCGCTGATGGCGATGACGCCGGCGGATTTGAGCGAGCCGATGGGCGCCAATTCCTCGCCAGCGATGTTTTTGGTGATGGCCCCCGCGACGAATACATTGATCTTGCTCTCGCGCTCCGCCCGTTCGCGGATCAACGCCACCGTGCCCGGATTGTCGATGGCGGGCGAGGTGTTGGGCATGCAAACGACGGAAGTGAACCCGCCCTGGGCGGCTGAGGCCGTGCCGGTGGCGATGGTTTCCTTGGCGGACTGCCCCGGTTCGCGCAAGTGCGAATGCATATCAATCAATCCCGGGCAAACCACCAGGCCGCCGGCATCAAAACGCTCGGTCTGCGCCGGCGCGCCCGCCGCCAGGCCGGGGCCGACCGCGGCGATTTTGCCGTCCACCACCAGGACATCCGCCACGGCATCGAAGCGATGGGCGGGATCGATCACCCGTCCCCCGGTCAGGAGCATCGAATTCATTGGCGCGAGGATACACGGAGTCGAATTGACAAGGCAAGCGCGGCCGATATGATAGAAGGGCCGTGGCGCGGGTGTAGCTCAATGGCAGAGCTCCAGCCTTCCAAGCTGGTCATGAGGGTTCGATTCCCTTCACCCGCTCCAACTTTTACGGGGGTTTTCTCACATTCGGCGGTTCTTGCATCAGTTTTGCATCAGCGTGCTTCCCGCCGCCTGAAATGGTCCAGGCCAGTTATTCTCGCAGCAACAGCAGCGGTGGGAACAAAGGCTGGCGGCCTTGACCGGGCAGGCGCAGGACTTGCAGCGGCAGTTGCAGACGTTGTCGGCGTCATTGCAGCCGTTGACCGCGCAGTTGGATTCTGTCGTTGCCCTTTACAATTCCTTGCCCAAATCCTGATTCACGAAATCCGCCAGCGGCGGATTTCCCAGCACCCCGCTTCCCCGCAACTGCCGCAGCACAAACTGCCACTGCCATCTCTATAATATGACCCGCCCAAGCAATCTATTTGACCTTCGACCCAGCGGTGTCATAATCGCCCCGCCATGACGGGACAGCCAAAAAACGCGGGCTTATGATTCGCGCCGTAATGGATACGAACGTGGTGGTGGCAGGACTGCGCTCGCCCAGTGGGGCATCGCATGAATTGCTGGCACGATTGCGCGCGGGTGGTTGGGCGCTGGTCCTCAGCAACACGGTGCTCGGAGAATACCATGAGGTTTTGCATCGCGAGGCGGAGTCCCTGGCGCTGACGCACCAAGAGGCCGATACCTACATTGATGCCCTATGCGAACTGGCCGAGAGATTCTCTCCAGCCACCCCGTGGCAGCCGACCGCAAACGACCCGGATGATGAAGCCATCATTCAACTGGCGCGAGAAGCAGGAGTTGTGTATCTTGTGACGCACAATGTTCGGGATGTGAGCCGCGCCGCGCAATTCGGAATTCGCGTCGTCCGCCCGGCTGAATTCCTGGAAATCTTGAGGCAAACGACATGACGAAAATCGAAGCAACCGTGCCAGACTATTTAGCGCGACAAGCGCGCGCGGCGGCGGAACGCGAACGGGTTCCAATGGACCAGATCGTTGCCCTGGCACTTTCTGCCCAGCTTGCCGCCTGGAGGGGCAGTGACGACATGGAAACGCGGGCCAAGCGGGCGAACCTCGCCGCGTTTGACCGCATCATGTCAAAAGTGCCCGATGTGCCGCCCATGCCCGGCGACGAATTGCCCCCCGGCTACAGGTCTCCATCGCCAAGGTGACGCGCACCATGCCGGGAATGAGGCAGCGCACCACCCGCGAACCCTTGAACGCCGACGAGTCGCCGAAAGCCGCTTTCAACGACACATTGGCTGGCTTTGGGGCCTGACTTCGCCAATTCAAGCCAGTTCCACTCCGCTCCATTCCAGCGCCAGCCAGTGAACCTCTCCACCGGCCCGCGCTTCCATTGCACTCCGTTCCACCGTCTCAAATCGTCGAAGACAGGCAACCCCGTCGCCGTAAGCGCGCAAGCTTTCGCCAAGTCCCTTCAGCCGGCAGGCCGCGCAGCAGGGCCTTGTCGAAAGTTCCGCCCACACCGCGCCCCCAAAATCAGTCCGACCTCTGGCCGGTCCGGGCAAGCCGCTGGCCTCACGCCTGCTCGCCAGCCGCCAGCCACCAGGCGACAGCCCACGTCTCACCCGGCTGCCAGAAGTCGGAACAGCGCTGCCCCACATCCCGGCCACCCCCGCCCCAAGCGGCAAGCCACCGCCGCCGACGCCACCGCCACCACCGGCAGAAGCCCCAGGTTTTTGGACGATGTCGGACATGGGCAGAATCTACCGATCTGAGCGTTTCATTTCGGACTCGATTGGCGCAGGTAGTACGTCAGGTCGGAAAGCCAATAGGAATAGTGTAGGACCCGGCGAATGTCTTCGCGGTGAAAGTGTAGTAACTCTGTTTTGCTCATTTGACTTAGGAACTTCCACTTTCTTGCTTCCATGATGTAAAGGGCATTCCCAACTTCCGGGCAATCTAGAGCCTGTACTTAACTTTTGCCAAATAAAGTACTGAGCATGAGAGTAACGAAGGCCAGCCAGTGGTATCCAGCCAAGGTGGCGGGAAGTCGTTCGTAATCGCGGGCCAGCCGCCGAAACCGCGC
>Ga0326728_10010172_pt1 | contig 22158 bp, 18 predicted proteins | sample MB3enrmetagenome_FD_207602 | JGI IMG/M metagenome (GOLD analysis project Ga0326728, IMG submission 207602) | Lab enriched peat soil microbial communities from McLean, Ithaca, NY, United States - MB31MN | ecosystem: Environmental > Terrestrial > Soil > Wetlands > Peat | place: USA: New York... | reverse complement strand
CGTCCCCTGGTATATCTGCTCTATATTCTCGGAGTCGTCACTGCGGCGTGGGTGCTTCGTCCGAACGTGAGCGGGATGCGGCCCCTGCTGGCTATAGTCACAACCATGCTCGCCGTTTCGATGGCCGTTGTGATGGTGGACGGCGTGGAGTCAGGCCGCCATCTGATGATCTTCAACTTTTTGCTTGACCTGCTCGCCGCCGCCGTAGCCGCCTTCGCCGTGGAGCGCTGGTGCGGAGAAAGAACGCCCCTCACGGCACGAAGAGTTCCAGCCGCACGCGGTATGCGACCGCCTCTCCAGGCCCGAGAGTCACCATGCCGGTGTTCACCTCGCGGGGCCAGTGGTCGCTGAACGGATCCAGCAGGTTGAATTGCGGCTCGATCGCCACGAAGTTGCTCTCAACGGGCGCATAAACCTGGAGCGCCCGGATCTCCGGCGAGAGCGCGACCACTCGCATCCCGTAGCGCGCCGCCGGATCGATGATCTCGGCCACGACCTCGCCTCTCGCATCGCGTTCCAGATCGAGAAAGCACTCGTCCAAGTAAGTCGTGCCGAGCGGCACGCCGCCGGGCGCGGACAGATCGTAGGCCGTGCCTCGGACTGGCACGGCCTCCCCGGTCGCGGCCATGTCGTCGTAGTTGTTCACCAGCGCGCGGGCGCGCGCGGGAATGCGGACCCGGGCCTGCCTGCGGTCGCCGCTCGGAAACATGAAGTAGGGATGCCAACCGATGCTCATCGGCTCAGGCACGGTTCCCACGTTCTGCGCCGTGACCGTCAGCGTGAAGACATCGGCGGTCAGCGCAGTCTCGACCGTCAGGGTGGTCGCCGAAGGCCAGTGCCCGCCGAAGTCGCCGGCGATCAGCTCGGCAGTCGCCGCGGCTCCGTTCGCATCAGCGGAGGTCCGGATGTTCCCGAATTTCTTGTCCAGGATCAGACCGTGCAATGCGGTGTCTTTCCAGTTAGCCGGAAGGCGCACCGGTTTGCCGAGCATGTTCACCGTGATACTGCGGCCATCCGGCGACACCTCGCCGCCGATCCGGTTCGCGTACGGAATCAGCAGGGCTCCGCCCAAGGTGAACGACTTGTTGCCGAGGAAATCTTCCGGGCCGCCGTTCAGCAACTGCGCCGCCATCTCGAGCGGCGGCGATTCGAGCAGCGGAACGATCCCCGTGCCCGGCACGAACGCCCGTATCTGGTAAATGTTCATGCCGCGGCCCGGAAGGATTTCGACGTTCACAAACTGCGGTTCGGCGCTGCCCTGTCCGGTGCGCGTGAGCGAGACAACCGGCAGGCCTCCGATCTTCATAGCCCACGACGATACCACAATCGCGCCGCCGCATCATTTACCCTGGTGAGGATGAACGCGGCGCGCGCACTGCTCCCTGTTGTGGTGCTCCCGCTCATAGCATCCGCTCCCGAGCCGATTCCTATCAAGGTCAGGCTGAACCTGCCGCTGATCGCCGCAAGCGTCAACGGTTCCGGGCCGCTCACGTTTGTCATTGACTCTGGTGCGGCTCGAATCTGTCTGGACCAGAAGACTGCGGCCGGCCTCGGACTCCAGCCGGTTCGACGGATCACGAGCTCCGGCGCCGGTGGTCCCGCCAGCACGGATGTCATGGCAGGCGCGCCGATTCGGATCGGCGGGCGCGAATTCGTCCCTGACGAGATTTGCAGTCTGGATCTCTCCGATTTTTCGCATCCGTTCGACGTTCCGATCCACGGAATCCTCGGCAAGCCTTTCTTCATGCGCTACGCCGTGGAAATCGACTATGCGCGCGCCGACGTGCGGTTGTACGAGCCAGGCGCCTACGCCGGCCCAGGCAAGATGCTGCCGATCCGCATCGGCGCCTCACCGGTGGCGCAGGGCACGATTCAGATGGTGGTTGGCGGCGACCCGATTGCCGCGCGCCTCGAGGTCGATACCGGCAGCCAGGGCCTGCTGATCCTCGCCGAGCCATTCATCCGCAAGCACAACCTGCTCGAATCCGTGCGGGAATGGAAGACTGAGCAAGGCCACGGCGTGGGAGGGGATGCGGATTTCATGACCGCCAACATCGCCTCGGTGAATCTGGGCGGTTTTATCGTTGAGAATCCCCAAACCCGTTTCGCCCGGACCGGAAAGGGCATCTTCGCGCAGGATGACCGGGATGGGAGCCTCGGCGGCGAATTCCTGCGGCGCTTCAGAGTGATCTTCGACTATCGGAATTCCCGGCTGATTCTCGATCCCGCGCAGTAGGCGCATTGCTACAATCGGTCTACAAGGCAATGAAGCACTCACTTTCCACTCACCTGTTCGTCAATCATCGCCTGACCACGTCCTGGCTCGAACGGATCCAGCACACCGGGGTCGAGTCGGTCGAGATCTTCTGCGCCCGCCAGCACCTGGACTACACGAATCGCGCGCAGGTGGCTGAACTCGGCCACTGGTTCCGCGACTCGGATCTCAAGCTGCATTCCCTGCACGCGCCGATCTACACGGACGATGTCTGGGGCCGGAGCGGCCCGCACTCCGTGATTACGATCACCGAGCCCGTCAAAGCCAAGCGCATCATCATGGTGGACGAGATCAAGCGCGCGCTGGAAATCGCGGAGATCATCCCTTTCCGGTACCTGATTCAGCACCTCGGCGTTGGGGGCGAAGAGTACGCCGAACGCAAGCTGGATGCTGCATTCTCCTCGCTCGACGAGTTGAGTGTGTTCGCCCGGCAGCGGGGCGTCGAGCTCCTGCTCGAGAACATCCCGAACGCCCTGGCAAGCGCCGAGCGGCTGGTCCAGTTCCTCGGGATGACGCACCTCAACTTGAATTTCTGCTTCGACACGGGCCATGCCCACATGAACGAGGGCGTCCAGGCGGCGTTCGAGATCATGAAGGACCGTATCCGCTCGACGCACATCCACGACAACAACGGCGAGGAGGACAAGCACATCTGGCCAATCGTCGGCGAGGGAGGGACGATCGACTGGCGGTGCGCGATGGAGTTGCTGCGGTCGCGCGAGAGCCAGTATCCGCTCCTGCTCGAACTCAAGGAAGTGCCCGAGCGGAAGCACCCCATTGACGATGCGGCGGAGATCTTCGAACGGCTGGAGGATCTCTAGATGGCCCCGCGCATTCGTATCGAGGACGCCGCGCGGCACGTGGGCGAGACCGTCAGCGTCCCCGGGTGGCTCTACAATCTGCGGCGATCCGGAAAAATCGTCTTCCCGCTGGTGCGCGATGGCACGGGGATCATGCAGTGCGTGGGTGTGAAGAGCGCTCTTCCCGAGAACGTCTTCGATGCGCTGAAAGACCTCACGCAGGAGTCGTCGCTCGTCCTGACGGGCAAGATCCGCGCCGAGCAGCGGGCGCCCGGCGGTTACGAGATGGACATCGAGAGCGTCGAGGTGCTCGATCGCGTCCCGGAGAGCGACCCCTATCCGATCACGCCGAAAGAGCACGGCGTGGATTTCCTCATGGACCACCGCCACTTGTGGCTCCGCAGCCGGCGGCAGCACGCCATTCTGCGCGTCCGGCACGAGGTGATCCGCGCGGTGCGCGAGTACCTGGATTCGCACGGCTTCCTCCTCGTGGATACGCCGATCTTCACTCCCAGCGCCTGCGAAGGCACCACCAGCCTCTTCGAGGTGAATTACTTCGACGAGGAGAAGGTGTACCTGGCGCAGTCCGGCCAGCTCTACAACGAAGCGGCCGCGATGGCTTTCGGTAAAGTCTACTGCTTCGGGCCGACCTTCCGCGCCGAGCGGTCCAAGACGCGCCGCCATCTCACCGAGTTCTGGATGGTCGAGCCGGAGATGGCCTACGCGACCCTCGAGGACGTCAAGCAGGCCGCGGAAGAGTTGGTGGTTTACGTTGTCGGCCGGGTTCTCGAAAACCGCCGCGCCGAGCTCGCCGAGCTGGAACGCGACGTCTCGAAACTCGAGTGCGTGAAAACGCCGTTTCCGCGGATCACTTACGACCAGGCCGTCAATCGCCTCAAGGCGAAGGGCAGCGAGATCCAGTGGGGCGGCGATTTCGGCAATGCCGACGAGACCTTGCTGGGCGAAGACTACGACCGGCCGGTGATGGTGGACCGGTATCCGGCCGCGATCAAGGCGTTCTACATGGCGCCCGATCCGGAAAGGCCGGAGGTCGCCCTCGGTGTGGACGTGCTGGCGCCCGAGGGATTCGGCGAGATCATCGGCGGCGGCCAGCGCGTTCACGATCTCGACCTCCTGCTCCAGCGGATTGACGAGCAGAAGTTGCCGCGCGAGGCGTTCGACTGGTACATCGACCTCAGGAAATACGGCACGGTGCCGCACGGTGGGTTCGGCATGGGCATCGAGCGTTGCGTAGCCTGGATCTGTGGCATCGAGCACGTGCGGGAGACCATTGCATTTCCCAGAATGCTCTACAGAACCAAACCATGACTTCACCGCAGAGGCGCAGCGGACGCAGAGAAAAGCCAAAATCAAAATCGGTTGTTTTTGAAGCTCTCTGCGCCCTCTGTGTCTCTGCGGTGAAATAACTTCTTATGCGCCATGCGAAAGTTGCTGTGATCGGCGCGCCGCTCGATCTGGGCGCGGGGCGGCGCGGGGTGGACATGGGCGTCTCGGCGATTCGCTTCGCCAATCTCGGCCCGCGGCTCGCGGAGCTTGGCTATAAGGTCCAGGACCTCGGGAACGTCGCCGTCGAGCAGCCCGAGCGCGCGCCGGGCGGTCCGCGCAACGCGCGCTATCTTCCTCAGATCGCGCACTCGTGTACCAGGCTGGCGGAGAGCGTCGAAAAGGCGCTCGCGCGCGGGCAGATGCCGCTGGTCATCGGCGGAGATCACTCGATCGCGGTCGGTACCGTCTCCGGCTTGTCGAACCACTTCCGCCGAAAAAACAAACGGATCGGGCTGCTGTGGATCGATGCGCACCCGGACATGAACACGCCCGAGACCAGCCCCAGCGGCAACGTCCATGGCATGCCGCTCGCCTGCATCCTGGGCATGGGGCCGCGTCCGCTCACGCACATCTCCGGATACGCGCCCAAGGTGGATCCGAAGAACGTGGCGCTCGTCGGCATACGCGATGTCGATGCGCTCGAAAAGCCCCACGTAAAGAACTCGGGCGTCCGCGCGTTCACGATGCGCGATATCGACGAACGCGGCATGCGGGCCGTGGTCGAAGAAGCGCTCGAGATTGTGCAGGCGGGCACTGCGGGCTTTCACGTTTCGCTCGACATGGACGCAGTGGACCCGGAAAATGCTCCGGGCGTCGGAACCCCGGTGCGGGGCGGCTTGAGCTACCGTGAGGCGCACCTGGCCATGGAGATGATCGGCGACGCGGGCCGCATGGTTGCGCTCGAGGTGGTCGAGGTCAACCCGGTCTACGATGAAGCGAACCGGACCGCGCTGCTGGCCGTCGAACTGGTCGCATCCGCAATGGGAAAGCGAATTCTATGAGAAGCGGCAGCCCGCCAGCGGGCAAAGACAAGATCCGGGTTGCAGTGATCTACGGCGGCCGGAGCGGCGAGCACGACGTGTCCATCCGTTCGGCCGAGTCGATCATGGCGGCCATGGACCCGGCTAGGTACGAGATCGTGAGGATCTTCATCACCGAGCACGGGAGATGGGAGCCGCGGCCGATCCTTCCGGAACCCGGCGCCAACCCGGGGCTCGACGTGGTCTTCCCCGTTCTGCACGGAACGTTCGGCGAAGACGGAACGGTGCAGGGACTGCTGGAGCTTGCCGATCTGCCGTACGTCGGCGCGGGCGTGCTTGCATCGGCCGTCGCCATGGACAAAGAAGTAATGAAGCGGCTCTGCCGCGAGCGCGGCCTGCCGGTCGTGGAGTCCGTGACCTGGCTCCGGAACTCGAACGCCCCGCTCGGATTCCCGTTTCCGTTCCCGGTTTTTGTGAAGCCTGCCAATCTCGGGTCCTCGCTTGGGATCTCGAAAGCCGGCAACCCGGCCGAGATCGAAGCGGCGCTTCGTCTGGCGGCCCGGTACGACCGCAAGGTCATTGTCGAGCGCGCCATCGTGGGCCGGGAATTCGAGTGTTCCGTGCTGGGGAACGATAGCCCCGAAGCCGCGCCGCCTTGCGAGATCCTGCCGTCGCGCGACTTCTATGACTACGAGGACAAATACCTGCTCGATCAGGCGCGAACGGTTTTGCCCGCGGACCTGCCGCCATCGGTTGCCGCGGAGATCCGGCGCCTTGCGGTGGCCTGTTATGAGGCCGCCGGCTGCGAGGGCATGGCGCGGGTCGATTTCCTGTTTGAGAACACCACGGGCCGGTTGTACATCAACGAGCTCAATACGATACCCGGTTTCACCTCCATCAGCATGTTCCCCAAGATGTGGGAAGCGGCCGGGCTCCCGTACGCAGAACTGATCGACCGTCTGATCGCGCTCGCTCTCGAGCGCCACGCCGAGCGCCGGGCGACGGCTTACACCCGCTGACTTTTTTCCCTTCCCAACGGCCGCGATCTGCATCAAAATACAGGAGGAGTTCCGGGGAGGGATCATGTTGAAAGGTCTGAGGGATTTCCTGTTTCGAGGAAACGTAATCGATCTGGCCATCGCCGTCGTGATCGGCGTGGCGTTCGGCGCGGTTGTGACCGCATTCGTGAAAGACCTGCTGACACCGCTGATCGCGGCGCTGGTCGGCCAGCCGGACTTCTCCGGCCTGACGCTCAGAATCCACAACAGCGTCTTCCGCTACGGCGATTTCATCAATGCGGTCGTCTCGTTCGTGCTGGTCGGAACCGCGGTTTACTTTTTCGTCGTGGTCCCGGTAAAGGCAGTGATGGAACGGACTCGGAAACCGGCCGAACCCGTGACGCAAAAATGTCCCGAGTGTCTGAGCGAGATCCCGATCGGCGCGCGGCGTTGCGCCCACTGCACGGCGATGCTCGTTCTCAGCGCCGGCCAGTAGTGTAGTACGGCAACAAATCCCACTGAATCGCTGGGAACCCGGATATGGGGTGTATGCCCCCGTCCGCGGCCAGCCCCATGTCCGGGCTTAAGCGGGATCAGGAGATCTCGCGCGGTCCAGGAGGAGTGCCCCGCTGTGCCCAGCATGCGCTGAGTCTATCCGGACGAAGGGTGCGGCCGGCGAGCGGGCTGGTAACAGCGAAGCCCCAAGATCATCCGAGACGCATCGGGTAGGGCCACTCGGCGCGAGCGGAAGGATTCAGCATCTTGCCCGGGGGAGACCTCCGGGGCGAGAGCGCCGGAGAGGTGAGCAGGGGGCTTAGTAGTGAAGATGGCCGATGAAAGCCGGAAGAAGCGAAGGTGGATGCCGGCCTGTTACGTGGAATCGCACAGGCGGCATTCGCTGGCGCCGCTGTCGTTTGAAGACGAAAAACTCGCGCGCGGCCGGAGGCACTGAAAGTCGAGCGCGTGACCGCGGAGGGCTTTCCGGTGCATGGCTTCCATACTCTGACGGCGATTCCCGGCACGCGCAGCCGAAACATGCGCCGCATCCCTGCGCGGCCAGCAGCGGCCGTTTCAACAGCTCACGAAGTTGACACCGCTGCAAGCTCGCGCCTTGAGCGGCTCGACGTGCGGCCGGAAACCAGAAATCACTTGTTGCCCATCTCCCACACCATCAGGCAGATCCCCGGCCGTGCGCCTTGGAACTCCGGCCTAAGCAGGGCGGCCCCTCTGGACCGCGCGGGAACCCCGGATCCCGCCCCCAAGGCCGGTCAGGGGAGCCGGCCGCGGACTCGGGCGCCCGCCTTACTTGGATCTCTTCCGCTTCCCGCGGAATGTCCGCCGGGATCGCGTTGAGCGCCTGTTCGAAGTCGGCCAGCAGGTCGCGCCAATCCTCGATGCCGACCGAGACGCGCACCAGCCCGTCCGTGATCCCGGCCAGCTCGTACTCTTCCCGCGCCAGCCCCGAGTGCGTGGTTGTCTTGGGATGGCAGGCCAGGGTTTCCACGCCCCCGAGCGACACGGCGTTCCTCGCGATCTTCACGTTGCGCAGGAATGTAAACGCCGCGTCTTTCGTGCCCACGTCGAAGGAGAACAGCGAGCCCGGAAAATCGCACTGCGCCAGGTGGATGCGGATCTGCTCGGCATCGCCGAACAGCGTCGGGTAGTAGACCTTCCGCACGCGCGCGTGCCGCACCAGCCGCTCGGCGATGCGTTGCGCGTTCTTGCTCTGCCGGTTCATCCGCAGGGACACGGTCGGCAGCCGGCCGTCCATCATCCAGCACTCATCCGGCTGAAGGATGTTGCCGAACAGGATTCGGAACTTGCGCATCTGGCTGGTCAACCCGGGGTCCTTCGCCAGGGCTACGCCGGCCAGCATGTCGCTGAAGCCGGATAGGAATTTCGTGCCCGAGTAGAGGACCAGATCGGCCCCCATCTCGAGCGGATGCTGGAAGGCCGGCCCGAGGAATGTATTGTCCACCATCACGAGCGGTTTCCGCGTGCGCTGGCGGGCGGTGGCGACGGCACGCCGGATATCCGTCATCGTCATCGTCGGATTCGCCGGGGTCTCGATGAAAACGGCGCCGGGGTTTTCCGCCTGGCGTATGGCCCGATCCAGCTCCTCGCCGTGCCCGGCAGCCACCGGGATGCTCGTGATTCCGAGCGAGCCGAGAAACTCCTGAATGAGATGGCCGGTGCCGCCGTAAACGGGGATCGTGTAGACGATGCTGTCGCCCGGCCGCAGAAATGTCAGAAACGCGGTCATGATCGCCGCCATTCCCGAGTTGAATACGGCGGCTGACCGGGCGCCGAGCTCGAGCGGTACGACTTGGTCCTCCAGAATCTCCGCATTCGGATGCGAAATGCGGGAGTAAATCAGCTCGACGTTCTCGCCCGCCTGAGGCTGGGACCGTCCGGTTGCGACATCGAAGGCGCGCTCGGCAGCTTCCGGCGTGGAGAAAACGTAAGTCGAGCTGCGGAAGACCGCTGGTCTCGCGGAGCCAACCGACAGCTTGGGATCGAATCCGCGCGTCAGTACGGCGGTGCGGGGGTGGACGGGATTCGCCGGGTTTTTCTGAGATTCCATGGAAGCCCCCTCCAATCCGAGTGTAACGCCGGAATCAATCTTTCCAGGCGCTTCGGTTGAGCAGGTTGGGAGGCCGCCGGCCTTCAAGCGCCGCCGCGCAGTTTTCCGCCGCCAGCATCGACATCTTGCGCCTCGTATCGATGGAAGCGCTGCCGATGTGCGGCTCGAGAACCACGTTGTCGAGGTTCAGCAGCAGAGGATGCACCTCGGGCTCGCGCTCAAAGACGTCGAGGCCGGCGCCGGCGATCAGGTTTCGAGAGAGCGCCTCCGCGAGCGCCGCCTCGTCCACAACCGCGCCGCGGGAAGTGTTCACCAGAATCGCCGTACGCTTCATCTTGCGCAGCTCGGCGGCGCCGATCAGGTGGTGCGTGGCCTCCGTCAGCGGCACGTGGAGGCTGAGGAAGTCCGATTCGCCGAGCAGCCGGTCCTGATCGGCGAACTCCAACCCGAGTTCCTGTTCCAGGGCTGCCGGTACGCGGGATGCGTCGTGGTAGAGAATGCGCATCGAGAATCCGCGCCCCCGCCGCGCGACCGCCTGCCCGATCCGTCCCATACCGAAAATGCCGAGCGTCTTATGGTGGACGTCGTGACCGGCGAGGAGGTCGATGCTCCATCGGCACCACTTCCCGGAGCAAACGAACTGGTGGCCCTCGACAATGCGGCGCGCCGTGGCCAGCAGCAGCGCGAACGCGAGGTCGGCCGTCGTATCCGTCAGGACGTCGGGCGTGTTGGTCACCAGGATGCCTTGGCGCGTGGCCGCGTCCAGATCGACGTTGTCGAAGCCGACCGCCACGTTGGCGATGACCCGGACGCCGTCGAGCTTCGCGATCTGCGCAGCGTCGAATTTATCCGTGAGCTGGCTTACGATCCCCTGCTTACCGCGCGCCCGCCCGGTCAGTTGCGCTGCCGTGAGGCCATCGTCGGAATCCACGAAATCGACATCGGCGAGCCGCCGGAGATACTCGACCGCCTCGGGGAAAATACGCTTCGTGACCAGGACGGCGGGGCGCGGCATCAATTCAGCATTTACAATGGGACATCGGGATGTCAACCTCGCGGGAAGTGAACCATGATTGTGGCTATTGACGGTCCGGCCGGCGCCGGCAAGAGCACGCTGGCGCGGCGCGTGGCGGCCAAGCTTGGCGCGGTGTATATCGACACGGGCGCGATGTACCGCGCTGTGGCGCTCGCGGCGCTGCGATCGAACACTCCACTGGACAATGCGGAAAGGCTTGCAGCGCTCGCAGGTCAGGCGGATATCCGGTTCGAGCCCGGCGGTTCCAGCGTACTTCTGGACGGGGAAGACGTCAGCGAGGCGATCCGAAGACCGGAGATTTCGCCGGCCGCGTCCCGGATATCCGCGATCCCGGGCGTGCGGCGTGTTCTGGTGGGAAAACAGCGGGAGATGGGAGCCTCGGGAAGCGTCGTCATGGAAGGGCGCGATATCGGCACCGTCGTTTTTCCGCGGGCGGAGGTGAAGATCTTCCTCGACGCGAATCCGGAGGTGCGCGCCGCGCGCCGCATCCGCGAACTCGAGGAGAAAGGCCCGGCGCCACCGGCCGCCGAGATCGCGCGGGAGATCCGTGAGCGCGACCGGCGCGACAGCACGCGGGCGGATTCGCCGCTCGTGCGCGCGTCGGACGCGGTACTCCTGGACACCACGGCGCTTTCGCTCGACGAGGTGGAGCGGGTTATTCTGGAAGTCATTAGCAACCGGTTATCAGCCATTGGGTAAACCGTGGAAAAATCCGGGGGACACCCCTGCACGCGAGGTAACGTGTTGGTGCTACACGGTGAGCCCGGAGTGTCCCCGGATTTTTTTCACGGAGCGGATGATGTTTGTATAGCGACCAGCGTATGCAGAAATTGCTCGTAATGAAGTTTGGCGGTACCAGCGTCGGCTCGGCCAAGCGAATGCAGGTTGCCGCGGAGCTGTCGGCCGAACAGCGGAAGAAGCGGCCTGTCATCATCATCGTCTCGGCGATGTCCAAGGTAACGGACCTGCTCCTCGAGACGATCCGGCGGGCGGAGGCGGGAGACCAGGACGGCGTCCACTCCAACCTCGAGAAGCTCCGAGACCGGCACCGCGAGACCTGCCTCGCGCTGTTGCCGGAGGCCCGGCACGCCGAGGTACTGGCGCGCATCGAGAGCATCCTCGCGGAGTTCGAGCGAATCGCCAACGGCATCTGTCTGTTGGGAGAAGCGCCGCCGCGCTCGGTGGATGAGGCGGTTGCGGCCGGCGAGCGGCTCTCGACCGTGCTGGTGGCGGCGCGGCTGGAATGCGACGGCACGCCAGCGCTCGCCGTCAACGCGGCCGATCTCATCGTCACGGACGCTGTTTTCGGCAACGCGACGCCGCTCATGGAGGCTACGCGGGAGAAAACACGCGCGAAGCTACTGCCGATGCTCCAAGCCGGGATACTTCCGGTGGTCACGGGCTTCAATGCCGCGACGGCGGACGGCCGCCCGACGACGCTCGGCCGCGGCGGTTCCGACTTTTCCGCATCCATCCTGGCCGCCGCCCTGGACGCGGCCGAACTGTGGATCTGGACGGATGTAGACGGCATCATGACCGCAGACCCGAGGATCGTGAGCGACTGCGCCGTGCTCGAAGAGGTTACTTACCGCGAGGCGGCGGAGCTGGCCTATAACGGCGCGAAGGTGCTGCATCCGCGGACCCTGGCGCCGCTGGTCGCGAGCTCCATCCCGGTTTGGAGCAAGAACAGCTTCGCGCCGTCCAAGCCGGGCACCAAGATCGTGCCGCGAATCGCAGTATCGACGGGCGCCCGGGCGGTCACGTCGATGGCGAACGTGGCGCTGGTTTCCATCGAGCCCGCCTCGGCGGCGCTCAACGGAACGCAGGTGATGGGCAAGGCCCTGGATGCGCTCGGACGCGCGAACATCGAGGTTCTGATGGTTTCAAGCTCATCCTATCAACAGAGTTTCTGCTTCCTGGTGCGGCGCCGGGAACTTCCGGCGGCGCTTGATGCATTGAAAGCGGCGCTGGCGCTCGAACTGGAGCACGGATACCTCCGGCCGGTCGATATCGACGAGAACGTCGGTCTGCTGGCGGTGGTCGGCGAAGGAATGCAGGGGACCCCTGGCCTGGCGGGCCGCATTTTCACGGCGATTTCGCGCGAAAAAATCAACATCATCGCCATCGCGCAGGGCGCCAGCGAGCTGACCATCTCCGTCGTGGTGCACAAGGATGGCCTCGAAAGGGCCGTTCGCGCCGTCCACGCCGAATCGCAGATGGGCGCGCACGCCCACGTATCCTGAGGCCGTTGCGGACGGACCGGCCGCAGGTTCGCTATACTAGCCTCTTCGTTATACTAAAAAAGTAGGATTGTCCCCGAAGGAGCTCTCCCGTATGTTTAATCTGTTTCGTAGCCGCGCCAAAGTCAAGCAATACATGATGGGCGGGCTGCTGTTGCTGGTCGCGCTGTCGATGGTAACCTACCTCATCCCAGGCGGTTACAGCAGCTCCGGCGGATCGCAGGACCAGGTGATCGCTCAAATCGGCAAGGAAACCCTGACCGTCCGCGACGTGCAGCAGCAGATGCAGGCGGCCATGCGGAACAAGAAGTTTCCGGCGGAGATGGCGGGCTATTACGTCGGGCAACTGATCGACGAGTTGATCAACACGCGCTCTCTGGTTTACGAGGCGAAGCGGATGGGCATAGAGGTCACAGACGCCGACCTTGCCGGCGCGCTGCGGGCGAACTTCCCGATGCTCTTCCCCAACGGCCAGTTCGTCGGAAAAGACGCATACGCGGCGATACTCGAGCAGCAGCAGGGCATGACGATTCCGGATTTTGAGACCGAGCTCCGGCAGCAATTGCTGCTCAGCCGACTGAACGGCCTGGTCGATGACAGCGTGATTGTCACACCGGACGAAGTGGCGCGGGAGTTCCGCAACAAGAACGAGAAGGTGAAGCTCGAATACGTGGCACTGTCCTCGGACAAGCTTCGGAGCGAAGTGAACATCACGCCGGACCAGGTTCGCGCCTACTTCGAGCGTGCCCGCTCGCAGTACCAGACTCCGGAAAAGCGCAGCTTCGACATGCTGGTTGCCGATGAGACCAAGCTTGGCCAGAAGATTACGATTCCGGATGACGAGCTCCGCCGCATCTACGAGGCGAACAAGGATCAATATCGCGTCCCCGAGCGCGTACACGTCCGGCATATTCTGCTGAAGACTACGGACAAGCCGAAGGACGATCTTCCGAAGATTCAGGCCCGGGCGGAGGACCTGCTGAAGCAGCTCAATGCCGGGGCGGATTTCAGCGAGCTTGCGAAGAAAAACTCCGAGGATCCGGGCTCGGCCGCCAAGGGCGGCGATCTCGGATGGATCACCCGCGGACAGACCGTTCCGGCCTTCGAAAGCGCCGCTTTCTCTCTTAAGCCGCAGGAGCTCAGCGGCGTGATCAAGACCGAGTACGGGTTCCACATTCTCCAGGTGCTCGGAAAGGAAGACGCCCATATCAAGCCGTTCGAGGAGGTGAAGGACCAGATCGCGCAGGAGCGAAAACGCCAGCAGGTAATCGACGACATGCAGAAGCTTGCGGACCAGGCGCATGACGAACTGGTCAAACAACCGCAGCAAGCGGCGGAGATCGCGAGCCGCCTCGGCCTGGACCTGGTGCGCGTGGAACACGCCGAACCCGAGAAACCGGTTCCGGAGATCGGCACAAGCCCGGACTTCTCCGCGGCGATCTCCGGCTTGCCGAGAGGCGGCGTGACACCAGTTCTTCAGGTGTCAGGTAACAAGCTGGTCGTTGCGGTAGTCACGGACGTTGTCCCGGTCCATCCGTCCGCACTGGCCGAAGTTGAGGGCCAGGTCCGCACGGCCCTGACGAATCAGCGCGCTTCCGATCTTGCGATGAGCCGCGCCAAGGAGCTATTGGAGAGAGTGAAGGCCGCTCACGGAGATTTGAAGAAGGTAGCGCAGGAAATGGGGCTCGAAGTGAAGACGACTCAGGAGTTCACACGGGATGGCGCGGCGGATGGGATTGGTCCGGCCTCCCTGCTCCAGGCTGCTTTTGAACAACCTGTGGGCAGCGTTTTCGGTCCGGTGGCGCTGGATACCCAGCGGTTTGTCTGTGAGATCGAGAGCAAAATCCCGGCCGATATGACCAAGCTTGACGCTGCAAGCCGGTCCGCCCTACGGAGCGAGATAAAGTCTGAAAAGGGCCGCGAGCGGATGGGGCTGTTCACGGATTCCGTCCGGAACGCTTTGATTCGCGAAGGGAAGCTCAAAATCCACCAGCGTGTCATGGACCAGGTCGTCGGGAACTACCGCAGTTAGTCCGGGGCTCCGATGATTCGAGCCGTTCTGGATTTCCTGCGCACGCTCACGACTCCCGAGCGGCTGATCGCTCTGCTGACCACCGTCCTGACGGGGTGGCTGGGCTACGCTCTTCTATTTGGGGTCGTCTTCGCGGAAACCGGGCTGCTGACCGGCTTTTTCCTGCCCGGAGATTCGTTCCTGTTCACGGTTGGCGTCGTGATCGGAGCGGCGGGTCTGGATGTTCGTGTCGTTATCCCGCTGCTCATGGCGGCGGCCATCGCCGGCGATAGCACCGGCTATTTCCTCGGGCGGCAGACGGGGCCGCACATTTTCAAGCGGCCCAATTCGCGCCTGTTCCGCCGCGAGCACCTCATCCGGTCGAAGAAGTTTTACGATCGTTACGGCGGCAAGACGATTGTCTACGCCAAATTCATCCCGATTATCCGGACCTTCGCGCCTTTTCTGGCCGGCGTTGCCCAGATGAAGTATACCCGCTTTCTCACTTACAGCGTCACCGGGGTGGCCGCCTGGGTTTTCTCCGTAACGATGCTCGGAAATACGCTAGGCTCCGTTCCGCTCGTCAGAAGGCACTTCGAGAAGGTGATTTTCCTGATCATCGCGGTGTCGCTGGTTCCGGTGTCCCTGGAGTTCATCAAGTCGCGCCGGAAAAAAGTGCCGGTCGAGGTCCCCGAGGAAGCGGCGGGGCGGCCGTAGCCTCGCAAGCCCCTCGAGTGGGCGGATTCAACTTCAGCCCGGTCGCGGTACGCGGGGGGTGGTTTGCGATGGCGACCCAAAAGGGCCACTCGCTCGACTTTTGCGGTTGGAGAATCTGGAGGGGTGAACGAATGATCTCTGAGCGGGCAGCATTGCGCGGTATCGGAAAGACGCGCCACCACGCCTCAAGAGCGCTAGGCCGCCAGTTCCGCGTGCCGCTGTACGTATGCCTGCGCGGCCCGGAGGCGGTATTCGATTCGCTCCTCAGGAATGCCCAGATCGGCCGATAGCTGCTCGACCGTTTCCCCGTTCAGGTAGCGGCGGTAGATCTCAATTGCCAAAGGCTCCATCATCATTCCCCTTCGCTGATAATTAGACGCAATCTAGATTCCAATGGGTGCCGAGATTGTAACTCGATGAAAACATGCTCTACATGCGCGCCGTGCCGGCGGAGGCACCACGGCCGAGGTGTGTCTCGGGCCGGGGCAGGAAGGCAGATCCGGGACGACCGGCTGCTCGTTTTGGCGCTGGCAGCCACCCCAAGGCCTCCTTCCAACGTCAGAACCGCGGCGGTCGCGCACACCACGCCCGCTCATATCAGGGGCAGAGGCTTACCGGCGGGTCAGGGACGGAGGCGAGCTTTCTCAAGAGTGGCAAAAGTGCCTGCTTATTCAATGTCTTTCTGGTAAAATAGTGAGCTAGGCTTATGGTGACATCAGAGGCGAACAAAAGGGGAACCTGGACCGCCCGCCAGCATCCCCGAGTTCGCCTTCATAGAGGAGTGCTTTCTTGCCTGACGCCGATCATCCCGATACGCCCCTAACTCCGCCAACGCCACCCGGAGGCGGAGGTGGCGGACAGATCCCGCTGGGCGCTCCTGGCGGCGGGAAGAACCTGATCCCGATCAACATCGAAGACGAGATGCGCCGGTCGTATCTCGATTACGCGATGAGTGTGATCATCGGCCGCGCGTTGCCAGACGTGCGGGATGGCCTCAAGCCGGTGCACCGGCGGATTCTGTATGGCTTGCACGAAATGGGCCTGACGTTCAACCGGCCCACGCGCAAGTGCGCCAAGATCGTGGGCGAAGTGCTGGGCAAGTTTCACCCGCACGGCGACACGGCGGTCTATGACGCCCTCGTCCGCATGGCGCAGGATTTTTCGCTGCGGTATCCGCTAATCGACGGCCAGGGCAACTTTGGATCGGTGGACGGCGACCCGCCGGCGGCAATGCGGTACACGGAAGCCCGCCTGTCCCGGATCGCCTCCACCATGCTGGCCGACATCGACAAGGAAACCGTCGATTTCCGGCCTAACTACGACGAGAGCGAAACGGAGCCGGAGGTTCTGCCGGCGCGCATCCCGAACCTGCTGGTCAACGGTTCCTCGGGTATCGCGGTCGGTATGGCGACCAACATCCCTCCGCACAACCTGACCGAGATCGTCAACGCGACGATCGCGCTGATTCAGGATCCGCACGCGCCGCTCGAAAAGATTCTGGCGATGGTGCCGGGGCCGGATTTTCCGACCGGAGGCTTCATCCTGGGTCGCCAGGGGATCATCGACGCCTACACGCGCGGGCGAGGCCAGCTCAAGCTGCGCGCCAAGGCGGCGATCGAGCACGTGGGGAAAGACCGCGACAACATAGTCGTCACCGAAATCCCGTTCCAGGTAAACAAGGCGCGCCTCATCGAGCAATCCGCGGCCCTGGTGAACGACAAGAAGATCGAGGGCATCTCGGAGATTCGCGACGAGAGCGACCGCGACGGGATGCGCATCGTTTTCGAGCTGAAGCGCGGAGAGCAGCCCGAGGTGGTTCTGAACAACCTCTATAAGCACACGCAGATGCAGACGGGCTTCGGCATTATCATGCTGTCGATCGTCAATGGGCAGCCGCGCGAGCTGGGACTGGTGGACTGCATCAAGCGCTTCATCGACCACCGCACTGACGTGGTGCGGCGGCGGACCGACTACGAACTGCGTAAGGCCCGCGAGCGCGAACACATCCTGCTCGGATTCCAGAAGGCGCTCGATCAGCTCGATCTGGTCATCGAAACCATCCGCGGGTCGGCGAATCCCAGGGAAGCCCGCGAGCGGTTGATGGGCGTGTTGCCGTTGCCCGAACGCGCGTTGGCCGAAGTGGTCGGCGTTGAGGCCGATTACCGGTTCGATTTCAGCGAGCGCCAGGCGCAGGCGATCATCGAGATGCAGTTGCAGCGCCTCACGGGAATGGAGCGGCAGAAGATTCTCGATGAACTCGCCGATATCCAGCGGCGCATCAACGAGTACCTCGAAATCCTTGGTTCCGAGAGGGTCCTGAAGAGCCTGATCGTCAAGGAGCTGAAGGAAGTCCAGAAGGACTACGGCGACGAACGCAGGACCGAGTTCCTCGAGGATACCGGCGAGATTCAGCTCGAGGACCTGGTGCAGGTCGAAGACGTGGCCGTGACCGTCACCCACGGCGGCTACCTCAAGCGGACCCCCTGCGATACGTACCGGCGGCAGTCGCGCGGCGGCAAGGGGCGCATCGGCATGGGCACGCGCCAGGAGGATTTCCTCGAGGACCTGATCATTGCCTCCACGCACTCGTACCTGTTGATTTTCACGAACAAGGGACGCGTGTACTGGCTCAAGATCTACGAAATTCCGGATGTGGGCACGGCCGGCAAGGGAAAGCACATCTCGAACCTGATCAACTTGCAGCCCGACGAGGCGATCAAGGCGTTTCTTCCGGTCAAGGAGTTTGTCGCGGACCAATTCATTGTGATGGTCACGAAGAATGGTGTGATCAAGAAGTCGGAACTGACGGAGTTCGACAATCCGCTCTCGCGTGGCATCATCGCGATCGGACTGGACGAGAGCGATGAGCTCATCGGAGTGGAACTCACGAACGGGGAGAACTATATTTTCCTCGGCTCCCATGAAGGCAAGGCGATCCGGTTCCAGGAGAACCAGGTGAGGCCGATGGGGCGGCCCGCGCGCGGCGTGCGGGCGATGGACCTCGCCGGGGGAGACTATCTCGTCGGGATGCAGGTGGCTGAGAAAGAGGGGCTGATCCTTTCCATCTCGGAAAACGGCTTCGGCAAACGCACCCCGCTCGAAGACTACCGGCTCACGGCGCGCGGCGGCAAGGGCGTGATTAACATGAAGGTCACGAAGCGCACAGGCAAGGTGGTATCCGTGATGGAGGTCAAAGAGGAATCCGATCTGATTATCATCACGCAGCAGGGCAAGATTATCCGCATCGACTCGACCGAGATCCGGCAAGCCGGGCGCTCGACTCAGGGCGTCCGGTTGGTCAGAATGGAAGAAGGGGACCGCGTGGCGGCGGCTTCGGTGATCCCCGAAGAGACTGGGAACGGGAACGGATCCGAAAACCAGGAAGATCTGCCGCTACAATAGGGTTACCGCAGCGGTTGGTGCGCGCGCGGGCCGCCCTGTTCTGTAGGGTGGTTTCCCTGGACCGCGCGGGATCGCCTGATCCCGCCCAAAGCCGGGGGCGACTTCGGACGGAGGCGTCCGCCACGCGCACCGCGTTCCTGGCTGGCAGGCAGAGGCACAGAGTATGGCAAGTTTGGTTTCGCTCGACACCGCAGAGTTGCTGGACCCGCAGCGGCTTCTTGAAAAACAGGAGCATTTGTTTGGTCTGCTCCGGGGCATGGAACGCGTGATCGTCGCCTACTCGGGGGGGACGGACTCGGCGTATCTTGCCTGGGCGGCGAATCATGTGCTCGACGACCACGCCCTGATCGTTACGGCCGACTCGGCATCCATTCCCGAGTCACACAAGCGAGATGCGGAGGCGCTCGCCCGCCAATTCGGCTTTCGCCACGAGTATATCGAGACGCGTGAGTTCGAGAATCCCGACTACGTGGCGAACAACCCCGATCGCTGCTTTCACTGCAAGGACGAGCTTTTCGATCGCCTCGAAGAGGTGGGGCGGGCGCGCGGTTATGGGCACGTCGTCTATGGCGTAAACGTCGATGATCTGGGCGACTACCGGCCCGGGCAGAACGCGGCGAAGAAGCACGACATCAACGCGCCGTTGGTCGACGCCGGCTTGCGGAAAATCGAGATCCGCGAGTTGTCGCGTCTGGCGGGGCTGCCCACCTGGGACCGGCCGGCCTCAGCGTGCCTCAGTTCCCGCATTCCGTACGGCACACCGGTCACTGTGGAGGCCGTCAAGACAGTCGAGCAGGGGGAAGAGGCCCTCAAGTCCCTCGGCTTCCGCCAATTCCGCGTCCGGCTTCACGGAGAGCTGGCCCGAATCGAAATTGCCCGGGACGAAATGGAACGGGCTCTTACGATGGATATGGCCGCGAAACTCGCGGCCATCTTCAAGCCGCTCGGTTTCCATTACATTACGCTCGATCTCGAAGGCTACCGCCAGGGATCCATGAACGAGAGCCTGAACCTGAAGAAGTAGCCCGCGGCGGGCGGATCGAGAGAGCCAGATTTCTGACCGAGTGGTTTGGCGCCGGTGTGAACCCTTCCTGACGGCTGCGGCTCCCCTCGGGCCCGCCAGCAGTAGCGAGCAGCGTTAGCCGGCGCCTCTTTCTTTGGGTCAAACGACCAGGAGCAGGCCGGAGGACCTGCCCCTCGTTACATCTCCGAGACAGCGGCCATGAGACAGCCTTTCGCCGTCGCTGACAGAGGCTCCTCCGCAAGCCGGATCTCCGAAATCGCGACCGGGAAACGGCTTTCCTGCAGGACGCTTTCAAAGCGATCCTTGAAGCCCTGGGGCAAAGAGGTGCCGCCGCTCAGCACCAGCGGAATCGGACGGCCGATGTTCGGAAGGGTCGTCGCGTTCCGGAAGCCCTCGTTCAGCGAGCTTACCAGAGTGCGAATCATGTCGTCGTAGTAGACGCCCAGCACCTGGTGGATCTTGTTCGCATAATGGCCGTTGATCTTGAATCCGTCTTCCTTGATGATCCGGACGCGATTGGCTCGCGCACCGGCCACGGCCGCCGCACTCGCGTCGATGAAATCGCCCGCTTTCGGTACCGCAAAGCTGAGGATCGGCACGGAAAGGTACGCGAAGCAAATGTTGCACAGCCCGCCGCCGCAACTGATTCCGATGCCAGTGTAGTTGGAGTCCTCGAGCTCGCTGTAGACGACCGCGAGGCCTTCGTTAATGCTCTTCACGCGATAGCCCATGTCCGTGAGCATCTGCTTGAGCGTGGCGTCATGCCATGTCAGGTTCGCTTCGGTGCTCAGCGGAGCGGCCGGGATGCTGAAGCAAACGTTCTGTGGGGTCGGTCCGGCGTTGCCAGTGAGCGTTTTGAGGATCTCGGAGATCACCCTGACGCTCTCCGGCTCGCCTGCGTTCAGGACGCCGCCCAGCATAGGCCGGCGGACCTCGGTGTTCAGCAAGTCGGCGAACCGCTGAGAGTCGTTTCCGTGGATCCAGATTCCCGAGTCGTCCACTATATATGGGATGCCCTCTTTGCGCAGGGCGCCCTGAGTGACCCTCGAGAACGGAACGTTGATAAAAGCATTGAGCTGGGTTTCGTACCGGAAGCCCTGCTCCGTTTTTCGCGCCGCAACGAGGCGGCTGGTTCCAACATCAAGCCCGATGCCCGGGCTGAATTTCGCAGTTTGAGTCATGACGCATCTCCTTCCGGCGCACCTTTTCGAAGCGCTGAAATTTTCTTTCTGTATTCCTTCTGCAAGTAGTCTCGGTAACTCTCTATCCCCATGTGCCGCGCGGCCGCGGTCTCCGCCAGCCTGATCTCGGACAGCGCCACCGCGGTTTCGATGGGCGCACCCGTGGATGCCAAATACGCACGGTCGTAAACAAACCCACAGAGATACAACCCCGGCAGCAGTCTGGAGTAATTGTTCGGCAGCCCCATCTCCTGGTACGGGAAGTTCGCCGCCCAGTCGGTGTGATATCCGATCTGCCTGTTCGCCGGGTTCACCGAGACCTGGGCGTGCGTGATGCAGTTGCCGGCCGGGAGGTGGTAGCGTACGCGCAGCATCTCGATCAGCAACGCCCCCGCGCGAACCTGGGCCGGCGTAATTTCCGCAGGCTTATCACCACGGCTGGTCTGGGCTTCAAACGAAATCCCAAGAAAACTATCGTTCAAGTTGAGGTACAACCACTTTTCGTCCGCCCACACGGAGTAGCCCGCATGGTTTGCAGTATCCGTTTCTTTCACGATCCTGTGGACCCGGCCGAAGCGGTCCACCATGTAGTTGTACGCCCGCTTGCGCTGGATGTAGCCCAGCAGGTTCTCCGCGATGGACTTCAGCACGCGGTTGTGAACCGGCTCGAACGGGACTTGGTCGCTCTCCGTGGTATGGAGCACGATACCGGCCGGTTCGCTGCGCCAGGCCACCGGGCCCTGGCCGATGCGGGTCGCATCGAAGACCGCGTAGGACCGGGGGCGATTCCTGACGACCCAATGATTGTCCACCTGAAGGCCGTTGCTGTACTCCTCGTTCTCGCCGCTCTGCTCGACTAGCCAGACCTCCGGAAGACGCGTGGTAGAAAAGGTTTGGACGATTCGCGGTAGCTGTACTGAACGGCTAGCCACGGCGTGCGGACTGCCACGCCAGCCCCGCAGCGACGCGACCGACGAGACGATGATTGCGGCTAGAGCCAGCGGCGCCGCGTAACGCCACCGCTGGGAGAGATCCGAGGCGGGCGACTGTATGGTAGCCGCCCGCAGGTATCGGAGGCGGTCCAGCGGGTTGCTGATGTGCTGGGCGTGCCAGTTGATCAACTCAGCTCCCTTCAGTTTGTGGCTTGATGTCCGATCCATTCACTCGCTCTCGCAAATGTAATCGGCGGTTAGGTCCAAAACCTTAGGGTGTCTTGCCAGAAAACACTAGGGTCTGAGCGGACAATGTGTTCCGGGGTTCGGGATTGAGACGCACCGCGGAGACGCAGAGGACGCAGAGAAGAAGCGACAGGAGTCGACAACAGCGCTTTTCGTTTGTTGTTTTCTGCGTCCCCTGCGTCTCCGCGGTGAGGTCAGACTTCCCGCATCGCTTCGGGGTCCCACTTCACCACGCGGCGCTCGAAATAGCTGAGGTTCGAGGCAAGGGCGGGCGCGGCGGCGCGGTAACCGAAGGCCGCGTCTTCTACGGCCGGCTTGCGCTGGCGCACCGCTGCGATGAAATTCCGGTGGTGGTGGTCATGGTCGCTGTAGCCTTCCGGCGCGT
>Ga0326728_10010170_pt1 | contig 22164 bp, 13 predicted proteins | sample MB3enrmetagenome_FD_207602 | JGI IMG/M metagenome (GOLD analysis project Ga0326728, IMG submission 207602) | Lab enriched peat soil microbial communities from McLean, Ithaca, NY, United States - MB31MN | ecosystem: Environmental > Terrestrial > Soil > Wetlands > Peat | place: USA: New York... | reverse complement strand
GATCTCGCTGTCGGTCGAGCCGCCGCCCCCGTCCATGACGCCCACGATCTCCCATTCGCCGCGCGCGAAACGGATCTTCCCGCCGATGTGCGCGGTCTCGTGCTGCAGGGCAAGCATCTTGCCCACGACCACTTCGCGCTGTCCGGGCTGGTACCAACGGCCGCTCGAGATGTGCACGTTGGGGCGCATCTCGCGTCCCGTGGCCAAAAGGGCGCGGATGTTGACGTTGACGTCGGAATCGTTCTCCCGCGCGAGGTTGACGATGGTCACCATCTCGAGCGACGCCAGCGGCTGGCCGTCGCGGCCGGTGGCGATTCCCTGTTTGAATTTGAGGTCCTGGAACTGGGTGCGGACGAAGTTGCTCACCAGCTCCGAGTCGGCCCCCTGGCGGAGCACGATAATCCGCAGCGGATCGCCGGAAGCCGTGAGCGTGACGCGCAGCCCGTGGACCAGCGCAAGGATCGCCAGCAGCATGGCCACCGTGAGCGCGATGCCGAGCGCCGTCATGAGCGTGGTGGTCTTGCGAACCACCAGATTCCGCAGGTTGTATGCGATGGGACTGGCCATAGGATTAGTCGGTACTGCGCAGAGCCTCCACGATGGGGAGACGCGAAGCTCCCGCCGCCGGCACCAGCGAGCTGACCAGCCCGATGGCCGCCGCAATCGCGATGCAGACCAACGCCACCGGCAGCTCGATCAACGGCAGGGTGGGCAGAAAGCCGCCGAAGGGGCTCTTGGCGACCATGTGCACCAGCACGGTGGAGATGAGGTAGCCCAGTAAGCCGCCCGCCACCGAGATGGCGCAGGCCTCGCCCAGAACCAGTCCCAGCACGGCCGCGGGCGTGAAGCCCAGAGTCTTCAGCACGCCGATTTCGCGCACGCGCTCGCGCACCGACATCGCCATGGTGTTGGCCGAGACCAGCAGAATGGTGAACATGACGGCCGCCGAGATGGCGATCAGGAACATTTTGACGTTTCCCAGCAAGGAGAGGAATCCCACTATGAAGGCCTGCTCGTCTTCGGTCTTGGTCTGGGCGGTGGAGTTGCGGAATTCGTTGTCGATGGCTCCGGCGATGCGCGCGGAGTGGTCCGGATCGTCGATGCGGACATAGTACATGCCCACCGCCCCGCGCCGCCGTTCGGACATGGATTGTTCGAGATACTCGCGGTTGAAGTACATCACTTCGCTGGCGCGCGGGCTGTCGAAAATGCCGCGAATGGTAAACTCGAAATCGCCCGGAAAGATGTCGCCCTTGATGGGGAGCCGGTCGCCGACCTTGAGGTTCAGATTGTTGGCCACATCGCGTCCGATGACGCAGGCCGCGCGTTCCCGCAAAAAGGCCCGCTTCTGGTCTTCCGGGATCTGGAACTCGCCGAAGACCTGGAAGAGCCGTTCGGGATCGACGGCGAAGCGCGCGAACTGATTCTTGGGATTGCGCGCATCTTTGTACACGCCGCCGAACCAGTTGGCCAGCATGACTTCCCGCACCCCGGGGACCCGCTGGATGCGGTCGCGGTAGGAGAGCGGGATGGACTGCGAGATGGAGATGCGATTGCGGACCACCAGGCGGAGCGCCTGATCGGGCGCGGGGGCGCCCATATAGAAGGCATGGTACATGGAGACCATGACCCCCAGCAAACACATGGAAACGCCGATGCTGGCGATGGTCAGAATGGTGCGGCGGCGGTTGCGCCAGCAGTTCTTCAGAATCAAAGGCAAATACCGCATGTCGGGTATTCGTAGTATAGCGGTTTGCCAGGGAGCTTCACGCGCCCGACTCGACGAGAAGCGCGCACGCGCGGACGAATGGTGGTGGGGAATCGATGAATGAGCGCGGCTCAACGGAGCGGCGGCGCCGTCCGTGGGCGCAAGCCGCGCGCACCACCCGGACGGCGCCGTCGCCACTCTCGATGTGAAGCTGATTGCCCGCTGGGCCTACAGCGCGGGCGTTATTCCACGTCGGCCCAGGCCTTCCCGTCTTTATAGTGCAGGGTGACCTTGGAAATCTCCAGCAGATTCAAACTCTCCCACTCAATGGCGTGGCCTTCCTTGTCCTCGATCCTCAGATCCCAGTGCGCGGCTTTTTCGTGGCGGGAGAACTTGATATCCAGGCTCTCTCCATCGGCCAGCGTGTCTTGCCCCAGAATGTCCTCTCCCCACTCGTCCGAGCTGTGGGGCGCGATGTGAAGCGCATGAATCTCCACACCGGTTTTGTTTACCAAGGTAAAGTCTTGATCGCCCGCTACAGCGGCGGTAGCGGCCAGAAGTGACACCCCCACGACAGCTATCAGGCTCAGTGTCATTGCTTTCACGGTTGTTATGTTGGTCCTCACTCTTTAGATTCTCCTAATTCTCTGAAGTCCCCTCGGTTGGTGGCGGGTTGACGTTCACCGGGCCCGCCTTTGACGTGCAAGCACTGATCGTCCCCGTGGTTCCCTCGCCTCTGAGCAGGTCTACAGAGTATTATACAGGAATTCATGCGCCGTTCCCGCAGGCAGGCCACCTGCGTCAGCGTGTTAAGTTGGTTCGCAATTTCAACCTGAGAGGCGCGACCCGGGATTCGGCCGGCGGATAGGGCCACCCCGGCCAACGTGCGCGGTGGTCCTGCGATGGCCGTGGTTCTGCGCCGCCGCTGTTCTGCGAGAATAGACCCATGTCTTCCGTCGCCTCCGAATTTCTGGATTACTCCGCCGGCAGGTTGGAATTGTACCTCTCGCGGATCGAAACGTGCCTCGACCAAGTAACGCCCGAACAGGTTTGGGCGCGCCATTCGGAAAATGAAAACGCGGTCGGCAACCTGGTAATTCACCTGGAGGGCAACCTCCGCCAGTGGATCCTCGGCGGCGTCGGCGGGCAGCCGGACATCCGCGATCGCTACTCCGAATTCGAGGCCCGCGCCGGCGCCGGCCCGGCGGAATTGAAACACCATATCCGCGCCACCATCGAAGAGGCCGCGGCCATCGTCCGCGGGTTGCCGCACGAGCGGCTCACCGAGCGCGTTCGGCCGCAGGGCTACGATGTCAGCGTGCTCGAAGCCATCTACCAGGCGGTCCAGCACCTTTCCGGACACGCGTTTCAGATCATGCTGCTGACGAAGTTCCACACCGGGCGCGACCTGGGGTTTTTCGCCCACTTGAACCGGCCGAAATAGGGCGGCGATGCCGCGCCGCCGCCCGCCCGGTCCGGCCCGCCGGCTTTGGTAAACTGGTTTGAATTGGGGGACCCATCTTGAATCGGAGTGTCGTTTACTTTGTCTTTGCCGCCGCCGCCGTCTTTTCCGGCTGCAAGCAGCACGCCGCCCAATCCAAGGGCGCCGGAGGAATGCCGGCGTTCCCGGTAACCGTGGCCAAGGCCGTTCAGCAGTCCGTCCCCACCGAGTTGCGCGTGGTCGGAACCGTGGAGGCCAGCGCCGTAGTGCAGATTAAATCGCAGATCGCCGGACAACTGGTGGGGGTGGATTTCGCCGAAGGCCAGAATGTCGCGCAGGGATCTCTGTTGTTCCGCATCGATGCGCGGCCCTACGAAGACGCGCTGCACCAAGCGGAAGCCGCGGTGTTGCGCGATCGCGCCCAGATCCTGCAGGCGGAGGCGTCGCTGGCCCGCGATAATGCCCAGGCGAAATTCGCCGATAGCGACGCGCAGCGCCAGGCCGAGTTGAATCGTGGGGGCCTCACGCCGCGCTCGCAATTCGACCAGGCGCAGTCCACCGCCGAAGCCGCCCGGGCCTCCGCAAACGCCACCCAGGCGAGCATCGAAACCGCCAAAGCGTCGCTGGCCGCCGACCAGGCCGCGGTTGCCAAAGCCCAGCTCGACCTCAGCCACTGCGAGATCCGCGCGCCCATTTCCGGCCGCACCGGCAACCTGCTGGTCCACGCCGGAAACCTGGTGAAGGAAAACGACGTTCCTCTCGTGGTGATCCACCAAATCGCGCCCATCTTTGTCGAGTTCAACGTTCCGGAGCAGCACCTCAACGCCATCCGGCGCCTCAACGCCGCGCGCAAGCTGACAGTGCGCGTATTCGCCGAGAGCGACCCGTCGCAGGTGGCAATGGGCACCCTGGCGGTGATCGACAACACCGTCGACACCACCACCGGCACCATCCGCTTGAAAGCCACCTTCGACAATCGCGACGGCCTGCTGTGGCCGGGACAGTTCGTCGCCACGGTGCTGACCCTCGATACCATTCAGAACGCCGTGGTGGTGCCGTCGGAGGCGGTGCAGGCCGGCCAGCAGGGATCGTTCGTGTATGCCGTCAAGCCGGACACCTCGGTGGAGATTCGTCCGGTGACGGCAGGGCGCATTTTTGGCTCGCGGACCATCATCGACCAAGGGCTGGCGGCCGGGGAAACGGTCATCACCGACGGCTTCCTGGTGCTGTTTCCGGGCGCCAAAGTCCGCGTGGTGGATACCGCCAAGATGGAATCGGGGACGCTGTGAACCTCTCCCGAATCTTCATCGAGCGCCCGGTGATGACGGTGCTCGTGACCTTCGCCATCCTGCTGTTCGGCGCGGTCGCCTTCCGCGGCCTCCCGGTCGCGGCGCTGCCCAGCGTCGACTATCCCACCATCCAGGTGAGCGCAGCCCTGCCTGGCGCCAGTCCCGAGACCATGGCGTCCTCGGTGGCCACTCCGCTGGAGCGCGAGTTCTCCACCATCGCCGGCATTCAGCAAATGAGCTCCAGTAACTCGCAGGGATCCACCGACATCACCGTGCAATTCACCCTGGACCGCAGCATCGACGCAGCGGCGCAGGACATTCAGGCGCACATCTCCGCGGCGAGCGGCCGTCTGCCCACCAGCATGCCGCGCCCGCCCACGTATGCCAAGGTGAATCCGGCGGACCAGCCGATTTTCTACCTGGCCTTGTCTTCCGCCACGCTGCCGCTGTCCAAAGTCACCGAGTACGCCGACATTCTGCTGGCCCAGCGCATCTCCATGGTGGGCGGCGTGTCGCGGGTGCAGGTATACGGCGAACAGAAGTACGCCGTGCGCGTGCAGGTGGACCCCGACAAACTGGCCTCGCACAACGTGGGCATCGACGAAGTGCAGCGCGCGGTCAGTTCCGCCAACACCAACCTGCCCACCGGCCGCCTGGACGGCGCCCATCAGGCGTTCACCATCGAATCCAGCGGCGCGCTGCTCCAGGCCGCCGGCTACCGGCCCATCATCGTCGCCTGGCGCAACGGTTCGCCGGTACGCCTGGAAGAGATTGCCAACGTGGCCGATAGCGTCGAGAACGACAAGCTGGTGGCCTGGTACAACGACGTCAAGTGCGTGATCCTGGCCATCAACCGCCAACCGGGCACCAATACCGTCGACGTGGTGGACGGCATCCGCAAACTGCTTCCCGAATTCCGCCGCGAGATCCCCGGCGCGGTGCAGCTTTCCATCGCCTACGACTCCTCGCAATCCATCCGCAATTCCATTCGCGACGTGGAATTCACCTTGATGCTGACCATCTGCATCGTGGTGATGGTGATTTTCCTGTTCCTGCGCAATCTCTCGGCCACCCTCATCCCGGGTTGCGCCGTGCCGTTCTCCATCGTGGGCACCTTCGCGGTGATGTACCTGCTGGGTTACAGCCTCAACAATCTCTCGCTGATGGCGCTGACGCTGTCGGTGGGGTTCGTGGTGGACGACGCCATTGTGATGCTGGAAAACATCGTGCGTCACATGGAGATGGGCAAGACGCGGATGGAGGCGGCCCTGGCGGCGTCGCGGGAAATCGGCTTCACCATTCTCTCCATGACCATCTCGCTGGTCTCGGTCTTCATTCCGGTGCTCTTCATGGCCGGCATCGTGGGACGCCTGCTGCACGAATTCTCGGTCACCATCGTGGTGGCCATTCTGATCTCCGGGTTCGTCTCGCTGACCCTGACGCCCATGCTGGGCAGCCGCTTCCTGCGCGACGAGCACAACCGGCGCCACGGCATTTTCTACCGCGCCCTGGAAGGCGGATTCGACCTGCTCACCCGCTGGTACGAGTTCACCCTGCGCATCGCCATGCGCTTCCACCCGGTGACTTTCCTGACCGCCCTGCTGATGCTGGTGGGAACCGTGTACCTGTTCAAGACCATGCCGACCGGGTTCATTCCCAGCCAGGACAGCGGGTTCATTTTCGGCGTCATGCTGGGTCCGCAGGACGCGTCGTTCGAATACATGGGCCGCCACACGCGCGAGATTCGGGACATCGTCCGGTCCCATCCGGCGGTGGAGGACACCATCGCCTTCGCCGTCGCCGGCAACCAGTCCTTCGTGTTCGCGAAACTCAAACCGCGCGACCAGCGCTCCGTCACCGCCGACCAGTTCATCGAACAACTGCGTCCCCGCCTGTTTCTCTCCGTGCCCGGCGTGATGGCGTTTCTGCAGAACCCGCCGCCCATCACCGTCAGCGGGCAGAACTCCACCAGCGTCTACCAGCTCACCCTGCAAAGCGCCAGCCTGGACGAAATCTACACCTGGGGGCCCAAGCTCAAGACCAGGATGCAGCAACTTCCCGGCTTCGTGGACGTCAACAGCGACCAGCAGATTCTCAGCCCTCAGGTGATGGTGGACATCGACCGCGACCGGGCCCTGGCCCTGGGCGTCTCGGCCGAGCAGGTGCAGGACGCGCTCTACAGCGCCTACGGCTCGCGCGAAGTCTCGGTGATCTACGCGCCGGCCGACCAGTATTCCGTCATTCTGGAACTGGCCAAGCAGTACCAGCGCACCCCCGAGGCGCTCTCCAAGCTGTACGTCCGCTCCTCGCAGGGCCAGCTTGTGCCGCTCGATTCCATGGTGCGCACCAAGCTCCAGACCGGTCCGCTCACCATCAACCATTTCGGACAACTGCCAGCCGTCACCATCTCCTTCAACCTGCGGCCCGGCTACTCCCTGGGACAGGCGGCCGACATGGTGGATCAGGCCATCGCCGACCTGCGCATGCCCGCCACCATCTCGACCGCGTTCCAGGGCACCGTGAAGGAATTCCAGAGCTCCTTCCAGAACCTCACCATGCTGTTGATCGTGGCCATTCTGGTGATCTACATCGTGCTGGGCGTGCTGTACGAGAGCTTCATTCATCCCATCACCATCCTTTCGGGCCTGCCCTCGGCGGTCTTCGGCGCGCTGCTCACGCTGTTGATCTTCCATAAAGAACTCGACCTGTACGCCTTCGTGGGCATCATCATGCTGTTCGGCGTGGTGAAGAAGAACGCCATCATGATGATCGATTTCGCCATCGGCCAGCGCCACCAGGGCCGCAACGCCTACGACGCCATCTGGCAAGGCTGCCTGCTGCGTTTCCGCCCCATCATGATGACCACCGTGGCCGCGCTGTTCGGCACCCTGCCCATCGCGCTGGGATACGGCGAAGGCGCCGACGCGCGGCAGCCGCTGGGGTTGGCGGTGGTCGGCGGCCTGGTGGTCAGCCAATTCCTGACGCTGTACATCACCCCCGTGATCTATCTGTATCTGGACTGGGTGCAGGAGAAGCTCAGGGGCCGCCAGCCGGAACCGGCGCTGGCGTCGCAGTAGCCGGGTGGGGCAGGCGGTTCGCCAGCCTGACTAACCAGCATATTTTCCAATGGCTTGCCGTGGTATATTAAGGGGCATTAATGCCAACGACGCAACCTCCCCGCGCACCGCGACGTTCAAAGAAAAGTGAAGGCTGGTGTGATCCAAAACTGTGACGTATCGAACGGAACGGCCGGACAGCTTGCCGCCGTTCGAGCCGTGCCCGTGCGGACCTGGTTGCTGGCCGCGGTGCTCGCGCTCTGCATCCTGAGACTCTGGATCGCGCCCCTGCCGTCGAGCTTCTGGGTGGACGAGATGGCCACCGTGTTTGTGGTGCAGCACGGCGCCGCGGATCCGTCCTTTCAGGTGGCTCCTCAAGTGCCAGCCTCCCTGTATTACGTCCTTCCGCGAATCGCGCATAACTTATTCGGAGTTTCGGAAATCGGCTATCGCCTGCCGTCCGAGCTGTTGATGTTGGCTGCACTGCTGCTGGTCGCGCGCCTGGCGCAAAGGCTGATTCATCCGGATGCGGGGTGGTTCGCGGCTTTTGCCTGCTTTCTGCTTCGCGAATTCAACTATCAGGCGGCCGATGCGCGTCCCTATGCCCTGGGAACCTGCATGGCCTGTGCCAGTCTTCTCTTTTTGGTCCGATGGTTGGATTCCGGACGCTGGCTGGATTCCGCGCTGTTCGTGGTGTTCGGCACGCTGGTGTGGAGAGCCCATCTGCTCTTTTGGCCGATCTACTTGATCTTCGCCATCTACACCCTGGTCCGTCTGCTGCGCGGCCAGACCCAGGCCGGTTGGCGCCAGGCCGGCATAGTGTACGCGGCGCTGGGCGTCTCGCTCTTGCCCGTTCTGCGCGAGGCATTCGAGCTGAGCCGCCAGGCAAGCGCGCACGTGGTGGCCGAGATCCCGTCCAGCGGAGATTTAACCAAGGCCTTAAAACTGGGCTATATCGTGCCATTCTGCGCGGTGAGCGCCTTGCTGGGCCGCTGGTTCAAATGGCCGCTGGTGGACCGCCCGGCGTCGCTCGAGTCGCTTTCTCTGATCCTCGCCTTGTGGTTGTGCGATCCGCTGTGTCTGTTCCTGTTCTCGCGAGTAAGCGGAAACAGCGTTTTCCTCTCGCGCTATCTCTATTTGGCGCTTCCCGGAATCGCCCTTACCGCAACCTTGGCCGCGGCCGTTTTTCTGCCGCGCGCCTACTGGCGGCCCATGGCGGCCATACTCGGAATCGGGATCCTGATCTTCGCCGGGCATTGGAATCACCTGGTGCCGGCGCACCACAATTCCGACTGGCGGGGCGCGGCCCGCGCCATCGATAGAGAGGTTGCCGGGGCGGATGTGCCCATTCTCTGTCCCAGTCCCTTTATCGAGGCCCGCCCACCGGTTTGGCGGCCCGGCGATCGAACCTCCAGCTTTCTTTATTCCTATCTCGACGTCTATCCGATCCAAGGAAAGGTCTACCGATTCCCCTTCGCCACCTCTCCCCAGGCGGAACAGTTTGCGGCGGCATTGACGCGGGACACGCTGTCCACTTCGAAAGAGTTCATCATTTACGGCGGGAACCGGGCCGCTCACTTCTGGGTCAACTGGTTCAGCGCGAGGCCCGAGTTGGCGGGTTGGCGCGTCCGCGGATTGGGCGCGTTTGGGGACGTCGAGGTTCTGGTGTTCGAGCGGGCCGTATAGCCGGCCGCATTGACCACGGCCAAACTGGCCGCGGCCGGCGGCGACGCAACGGAAAAAAGGATAAGAACGGACAAACTGAGCTTGGGCACAAGCGATTCCTGCTTCATGAAACCATGCGACGGAGGAAAGTTGTGCCGCACGGCTGTTCTGGAAGGGCGCCTGATGCAGCCAACCGCATTTCGCCCCGCGCATGTTCGAGGGACGGCAGGCGCGGTATATACTGAACAGGACCCGAGAGTCCCGGAATGGAAACGCGCAAATGGATCATGACCGCGAAGGCGACACGCCGCTGTCACTGGCCGACCATTAGAGGTCTTCGCTGGTGGATCGTGGGACTCGTCTGTCTCGGGACCATCACCAACTACCTGGCGCGCAATTCCCTGGCGGTGATGGCTCCGCAATTGAAATCGACTCTGCATTTCACCACGCAGGAATACTCCTATGTGGTTGCGGCATTCCAAGTCGCCTACACGGTGATGCAGCCGGTCTGCGGTCTGATCGTCGACCGGCTGGGGTTGCGGTTGAGCTTCGCGCTCTTCGCGATCGCCTGGTCGATTACTGGCGGCCTGCACGCCGTGGTGGGCGGCTGGCCGTCGATGGCCGCGTTTCGGGGATTGCTGGGGATTAGCGAGGCGTCGGCCATTCCCGCGGGGGTCAAGGCGGTAGCGGAGTGGTTCCCCGGCAAGGAGCGCTCCGTCGCAATCGGGTATTTCAACGCGGGGACCTCGCTAGGCGCCATGCTGGCGCCGCCCATCGTGGTCTGGCTGGTTCTCCACTACGACTGGCGGGCGGCTTTCGCCATCACGGGCGCGGTGGGTCTGGTTTGGGCCGCGGCCTGGTGGCTGTTTTACCGGACGCCGGCCGATCATCCGGCATTGGGCGCGGCGGAACGGGACTACATTCTGGCGGGCCGCCCGGCCGCCAAGGCAAGCCATCGCGCGCCGGCGCGGGACATCGTGAAACGCCGCGGATTCTGGGGCATTGCGATCGGCCGATTCCTGGCCGAGCCGGCCTGGCAGACATTCAGTTTCTGGGTTCCACTCTATCTGGCCACCGAGCGGCACATGGATTTGAAGGGCATCGCACTGTTTGCGTGGCTCCCCTTTTTGACGGCGGATTTCGGCAGCATACTCGGGGGGTATGTCTCGCCGCTGTTGATGCGGTGGTGCGGTCTCAGCTTAGTGGCCTCGCGCGTGGGAGGAGTGTGCATCGGTGCGGTGATCATGATTGCACCCGGTTGTGTGGGACTCGCCAGCACGCCTTCCCTCGCCATTGCCCTTCTCTGTCTCGGCGGGTTCGCGCACCAGATGATATCCGGTCTCCTGAATACCCTGACCATCGACGTTTTTGACGAAACGGAAGTCGCCACCGCCAATGGTCTGACCGGGATGGCGTCATGGACCGGCGGCCTGCTGTTCTCGTTATTGGTCGGGGCCATGGCGGAGCGGGTGGGCTATGGACCGCTGTTCGGATGTTTGGGTGCGTTCGACCTGTTGGGAGCGGCCATCCTGATCGCTCTTATCCGTCCGCAGTGGCGCGCGGCTGCGCCTCCGGTGACTCTACCATGAACATTCATTCCACGGTTTGTGAACCTCCGTTATTTCGCGTGAGTGCGAGGACGCGAGGGCGCGTCGACCTTTCCAGTTCGACTGACGCGATTGCGTATATCTTCATTCCGGAAGACGACATCCTGAGGGTCATGGTGCTGCCCGATGGAAGGGTGCATCAACCAGCAAGCTGGGCCATCGCTCCGGGACTGGACGACGTTCCGCTGGAGGGCCGCGATCGTTTTGACATCTCGAACTTCACATGTCCGGAATTCACCCTGGTCGAAGAGGTGGACCGGCTCACTATTGAGACGTCGCGAGTCCGCCTGACTATCGGGTTGCGCGGGCTCTTTTGTCACTGGGCACTTCGCGTGAGAGGGGAGTGGCTGGACGCGGCCCACGATCGCCCGACGCAAGCCTATAACTTCGGCTGGTGGGACGACAAAGCCTATCATTACCTGGCCCGCGACCGAGAGGAGATGTACTTTGGTCTGGGCGAGAGGGCCGGAGCAATCGACCGCGCCGGACGGCGGTTTCGAATGTGCAATATCGATGCGATGGGTTATAGCGCCAAGTCATCCGACCCGCTATACAAGCACATACCCTTTTACATCACCTGGAAACCGCGGCCCGGGCTGGCATTTGGGTTATTTTACGACACGCTCGCGGACTGCACGTTCGATATGGGCTGCGAGCTCGACAATTATCATGGGCTGTATCGCTATTTCGCGGTGGACCACGGCGACCTGGATTACTACTTCGTGGCCGGCCCAACGGTTGCGGACGTTACCCGGCGCTTTACGTGGCTGACGGGACGGCCCGCTCTGATGCCCCGCTGGGCGTTGGGCTACTCGGGATCGACCATGAGTTACACCGATGCGCCCGACGCGCAGAAGCGCATGGGGGAGTTTCTGGAGCAGTGTGCCCGGCACGGGATTCGGTGCCGCTCGTTCCACCTTTCGTCGGGTTACACCTCGATCGGCGGCAAGCGCTGCGTGTTTACCTGGAATCGCGAGAAGTTCCCCGACCCCGCGGCCTTTGCGCGCAGCTATCTGGATGCGGGGGTTCGCCTGTGCGCCAATATTAAGCCCTGTCTGCTGCGCGGCCATCCGGCGTTCGAGGAGGCACGGCGGAAAGGGCTGTTCCTGGCGGACGAGCGGGGCGAACCGGCATGGGTGCAATTCTGGGACGAAGCTGGCGCCTACCTGGATTTCACCAATCCCGACACGATTGCATGGTGGAAGGCCAAGGTCAAATCGGCGTTGCTCGACTACGGAATCGGCGCCACGTGGAACGACAATAACGAATTCGAAGTCTGGTCGCCGCGCGTGTTCGCCGACGGATTCGGAAGGCCGTGTCCCGCGCGGGAGATTCGCGCTGTTCAGCCGCTGCTCATGATGCGGGCTTCGCGAGACGCCCAGCGCGAACACGATCCGGGCCGGCGGCCGTTCCTGGTGACACGCTCGGGAACGGCCGGCATGCATCGCTACGCGCAAACCTGGTCGGGCGACAACTATACGTCGTGGGAGACGCTGAAATATAACATCAAGATGGGGCTGGGCCTGGCCCTCTCGGGTGTCTCGAATACGGGCCACGACATCGGTGGGTTTGCGGGACCGCGGCCCGACCCGGAATTGTTTGTGCGCTGGGTGCAGGCCGGAATCCTGATGCCGCGATTTTCCATCCACTCGTGGAACGACGATGGAACGGCCAATGAACCCTGGATGTATCCGGAAGTTACCTCACACATAAGGGAACTAATCGACCTGAGGGAGTGGTTGATCCCGTACCTGTATCTGCTGTTGTGGCGCTACCGAACCGGCTACGAGCCGGTAATCCGGCCGACCTTCTACGACTTCCCGGAGGACCGGCAGTGTACCCTCGAGAACGACGACATGATGCTGGGCCCATCGCTGCTGGCAGCCGCGGTGATTGAGCCGGGCGCGCAATCGCGCGCGGTCTATTTGCCGCGGGGCGCCGCGTGGTGGGACGTGTGGTCGGGCGCACGTTGGGAAGGCGGCCGGGTGGTCGAATTGCCGGCTCCCTGGAACCGTCCGGTGCTGCTGGCGCGGGCAGGCAGCGTGATTCCGATAAACCTGAGCGGGTCCCCAACATCGGCGGGCGACGTCCGTGGCTTTCTCGTGTTTCCGCTATCTGAAGGCGAGAGCGCCGGTGAGAGCTACGAAGATGACGGTGAGACCGAAGCCTATCGGGAAAACGGGTTCGGATCCTGGCGTGTCAACGTAAAGAGTGAGAAAGACGTTTTGCAGGTGTCGGTCGTGCGCTCGGGCCAATTTACCGACAGTCGGAACGAGTTGGCGCTGATCTTGCCCGGAAGCGAGCTTCGACCGGTGAGCCTGTCCGGAGCGCAGTTGCTGGAAGAGCGTCGCGCCAACGGCCGACTCCATCTTGTCGTGAGGCTACATAATCGCTTAACGTGAAACATGGGCGGCCGCGGCTACAGCCCGAAAGCGTTGCGGATCTTCTCCAGGAAGCTGGCCACCTTCACGCGCGGATCGCCGCCGCCCAACGCCTCAAACGGGACGTAGCCACGGTAGCCGGAGCGGTCGATGATCGCTTTAATTCTTGCCAGGTCTGTCGGCTCTTCTTCGCCGTTGCGGCCGACGTTCTCCTTGATCTGCCACGACACCGCGTAGGGCACCAGTTTCTCGATCTCGGCATACGGGTCACCCGAGCGCAGACTGCCAATGTCGAGAATGCAGCCGAACCAGTCGGACCCCACGGCGTCAATCACACGGATGGTCTCCGCGGCGGTCTTGAGGAAGTCGTTGTGCTGCTGGATGGCGACCATCACGCCGTGCTGTTGGCCGAACGCCGCGCATTCCTTGAAATCGGGGACCATCCATGCGAGCGCTTCGTCAAAGCTATGCCCTTCGGGAGTCGCCCTACCGGAAAAGACGCGGATCACTGGCGCGCCCAGCTTGCTGGCCACCACGATCCAGTCCTTCACCATGCGCACGTCGTTCCGGCGCGCGGATGCATCCGCCACGGAGAAGTCATTGCGCACGCCGGTGCCGCTGATGGCGACGCCGTTGACGAAGGCGGTCCGCTTCAGGTTGTAGATGTACTCGTCGGCCGGGACGTTGGGATAGCCGGGGAAGTAATATCCGGTGGCGTCCAGGGCGTCGACGCCGTGCTGCGCGCAGAAATGGACGGCATCGGCGAGGGTCATGGCGCCGGCGCGCAGGGGCGCGTCGAAGGAGTAGGCGTTGAGGCCCAGTTTGAGCTTGACTCCGGCTTCCCGCGCGACCCGGGCTGGCGCCGAATTGGCTGGCGCGGGAAAGGCAGCCGCGGCCGCAAGGCCACCGGACCGGGACAGAAACTTACGGCGATCCATCGTTATCATAAAGATGCTTTCCCAAAACTTCACCGGCGGATTTCACTTATCCTCAATGGTGAACTTGGCGGTCGCCGCGAGGGACTGTGCCTCGTTGGCGGTTATGGTCCAGCCGGGCGGCCGTCTCTGGCCGGTCGGGGGCCTGCCGATGCGAATATAGGCGGTGTCGCCGGGCTTCAATTCAAGCGACGAATCGGACAGTCCGCAGAAGTCGCCATTGGCGACGCAGATATGCGTCAGTCCACCGCCGATCGGCAATATGCTGGAAACGCGTCCTTTCACGATGCGGTGGTTGTCCACATATTCAAAGATCGGCATGCGGTTTAGCTCACCCCTGGTGGCGTAGAATTGGCGGAGAGTTTCACCGCCGCCGGGGGCGGGTCCGCCGGTCAGGTAGACCGCGAAACGTCTTTCGCCGCCGACGCCTACGAACATAAGGGCATAGAACATCGCGACCAGAAACGCCAGACACGCGAACGCCGACGCCACGCCCGATAACCCTTTTACAACATCGAGCTTACTGCTGTTTGTCGCCCAATTACTGAAACGGCCTCGCCAACTCTTGGCGTCCGCCGTTTCCCACATCGACGCAAAGTGGTCAATGGTGAACGTGGACGCGAATACGGCCGCAAACAGGGCGAAACAAGCCAACGAGATGAATAGGAATAGCAAAGTTCCTCCTCTCGCCGGGAGTTTCCGTTTGGGACTCCCGTGCCCTGTTCAGTGTACACCCAGCCGCTATCCAGCGATCCCGTGAGTTGCGTTCCTTCCCTTCGCAAACACGGTGACGTATTCCGGGAGCGGATAGCGATTCGTGGGGCCTTTCGGTCTATCACCTGGCGCCACGGGCCAAGGGATTTCGGAGGAGCGCGAGTTCCTTCAACCGGTGTGGCGCGAAAAAAAACGTCATTTTCACTTTTGAGTCTTATTTACTGGACCGAAGAAGTTTCTGAAACGACGATCCGCTTTGCGAAATATGGGATATTCTATCGTTGACGATGGGGCCCATCGGTCCGGCAAGGGTGGGGCGTCAAGTCCGACGCCGCACCGGCGCATGGGTGGGCCCCCGACGCGGTTGCAGCCTTGCTGGAGGCAGGTGAATAAATATGAGAAGTCCGGCCAGAACGCTCGTGCTATTCCTTTTCCCGTTCGCGCTCCTGGCGCAAAGGCCATGGCAGCAGATCACGGTTCCGTCGGTTCGCGAAGTAGCCGCGAATTTCGAGACGCCGCCGCACGAATACGGCGCCATCCAGCCGTTTGCCAGTTGGAACGGCCCCGACCCCAAGGAAGTCAGGGAAAGGATCGTCCGCGATTTCGACCGGCTGGCGGCAAATGGCATCTTCGTGGTGAACCTTTCACCGGGACGCGGCGAGCCGAAGTATCTTTCGCCGGAGCACATGGACCAGGTGAAGTTCACGGTCCAGGAAGCGGCGAAGCGGGGGATGAGGCTGTGGATCCAAGACGAATCCGATTATCCCAGCGGGTTTGCCGGCGGCAAGATCAGCAAGGAATACCCGCAACTCGGCATGCAGGGCATCGTGGCCGATATTCACGTCCACGTCGTGCCCGGCCAGACCCTCACGATGCCGGTGCCCCCGGACACTCTCGCCATCATGGCATTGAAAACATCGCCCGACCAAACGCTGCAAGGCGTGGTCCCGATTGCGATTCCCGCAAACCTCCAGCTCCAGTGGATCACGCCGAACGAAGGGTCGACCCCGAATGAGCCCCGGTACAATTGGGAAGTCGTTTTCGTACGGCACATTTATGTCAGTTCGCCGACGCGGAACTTCAATCGCGAGGACGGGACGCGAGCCAAGGATGCCCTCTATTCCCTGATCGACTACCTGGATCCGGAGGCCACGCGCGCCTTCCTCAAGATCACCCACGAAACCTACAGACAAGCGGTCGGCGATCAGTTCGGCAAAATCGTTCTGGGCTTTTTCGGCGATGAGCCGGACTACAGCAGCTCCATTCCATGGACTCCCAGGCTGCTGGAGGAATTTCAGAAGCGGAAGGGCTATGACCTGAAGCCCTACATCCCCTCGTTCTTCGCCGGCAGAGGGGCGGAAGGGACGGAAGAGACGCGGCGGGTGAGAGCCGACTACTACGACGTGTGGAGCGGCATTTTCCAAAATAGCTTCTTCGGAGTGCAGGCCGAGTGGTGCAAGAAGTACAACGTGGAGTACCTGGTGCACCTGAACCACGAAGAGACCATGATGGCCCTGGTTCGCAGCGAAGGCGACTACTTCCGCGACAACCGCTACGTGGAGGTGCCTGGAATCGATAACCTGAACCAGCTTGTGCCCAGCGCGGTTCACACGCCGGATGGAACCTGGAACGTCAATAACAACTTCCCCAAACTGGCCTCTTCGGCGGCACACCTGTTCGGCAAGCCCAAGGTCTGGGCCGAAGAAGGCGGCGGACTGGGCATCGATGGCAAGTACCAGTTGGATTTTCAACTGGTGAGAGGAGTCAACGCGCTGCAGATCCGGGTCCCGGTGTTGCGCGGCGGCCCCGGTGCCGAAGCGGCAGCCCCGCCGCCCGCGGCGCCGCCACAGGCGTCCATGCTGGCGTGGTATACCAACCGGGCCGGATATCTGATGGCCATCGGACGCCCGGCGGCGCAGGTGGGTCTGTACCATCCCGCCAACAGCATGTGGATGGGCGACCAGGAAGCCGACCGCAGCACGACCAAGCTGGGGTGGCAGTTGTTCGAACATCAGGTGGATTGGGATTACTTCGACGAGCAGTCGCTCAGCTCGGTGGCCACCATCGAGGATGGCGGCTTCAAGAACCTCAGCGGTCAGGTTTACCGGGCCATCGTGGTTCCGTCCACGACGGTGATCACGCGGACCGGCCTGGAACGCTTTCGAGCCTTCGCCAAAGCTGGCGGCAAGGTGATTTTCGCCGGCAAGACTCCCAGCCTGATCCTGGACAAGACGTTCAAGGATGCCAAGGATGTGCCCGACCTGAGCTTCGCCACGCTCATCGAGACCTCCGGCGACATCACCCCGCGCGTGCTGGCGGCGCTTCCCCAGCCGGATGTGAAGCTGGACGCCGAGTTCCCCAGGCTGACCTACACGCACCGGAGCTGGCGCGACGCCGAGATGTACTTCTTCTTCAATGAGAGCAACCAGGCGGAATCGCGTATCGCAACCATCGCCGGACGCGGCCAGGCGCAGGCCTGGGACCTGGCTACGGGGGAGATTCATCCCATCTCCAGCGCGGCTGCCGGGAGCGATTCGGTGCGCTTTCCATTGGTGCTCGGCCCCTACGAAGCGAAAGTCGTGGTGGTGGGGCCGATTCCCAGCGGGGCGGGCGCTCCGGAGCCGTCGTTGACGTCCGGCAATATTCTCGTGGGGCTGGACAGCGACTGGACGGTGGACCTGAATGGCAAATCGCTGACCACGCCGCTGAAGTCGTGGGAGGAACTGGGCACGCCATCCTTTGCCGGCCCGGCTACCTATCGCAAGCAGTTCACGGCTCCCGTCGCGCCCGCCGGGAAGCGGGTGTTTCTGGAAATCGCCGATGTGCACGATTACGCCCGGGTCAGGTTGAACGGGATGGAACTCGAAGCGCACGCCTGGCGGCCGTATCGCTGGGAGGTGACAAACCTCGTGAAGCCGGGTTCCAACGAGCTCGAAGTGGAAGTGCGCGCGACCGCGAGTGGCCGCGGAGGCTTTGGCGGTCCGCCGCCGGCCGGCGGACGGGGCCGCGGCGCCGCGCCGCCGGTTTCGGGCCTGCTGGGCCCGGTTCGCCTGGTAGCGCGCTGAACACGAGATGGTTCCGGGGTGGTGGCCATGTCTCCGGCCGTCCCCAGAGGCGATCTGTTCAAAATCCGCGACCGCCGGCGCGCGGCCTGCCCCGCGCTCCGGCGATTGTTCTATTCTGGAGTTCGAGAAGCCATGCGACAGATCGTATTGGAAGCGCCACGACAATTCGTGGGACACGTTGTGCCGCCTGTGGTCAGACAGCCCGGCGAGGCGCTGGTGAGACTTCACCGTGTCGCCATATGCGGAAGCGATTGGCACGCCTTTGAGGGGGCCCAAGCCAATTACACCTATCCGCGCATCATCGGTCATGAGTTGAGCTGCGAGGTGCTGGAGGCGCCGGACAATAGTCGGGGCATCCGGCCGGGAGACCGGTGCGCCGTCGAGCCTCACCTCACGTGCGGCGTTTGCAAGCCCTGCCGTCTGAATCGCCCCAACTGTTGCGAGAACATGAAGGTGCTGGGGGTGCACGTGGACGGCGGGATGCGGGGCTTGATGAACGTTCCGGTGGAGCGCCTGTACAAGTCGGAACGGCTCTCCTACGATCAACTGGCGCTGGTGGAATTCCTCACCATTGGCGCCCATGCGGTCGCCAGAAGCGGGCTGGTGGCCGGCGAAGACGTTCTGATTGTGGGCGCGGGACCCATCGGCCTGTCGGTGCTCCAGTTTGCGCTGATGGCGGGAGCCTCCGCCCGGATTATCGAGAAGGTCGAGTTCCGCCGCCGATTCGCCGGCCGTTTTGGCGTGGAAGTGCTGCCGGAGTACGACGGCCGCCCCGCTACGGTGGTTTTCGACTGCACCGGCGATGAGGAGGCCATCACGGCCAGCTTCGACCGCGTGGGTCCGGCCGGGCGGCTGGTGCTGGTCGGCCAGTTCCTGGGCTTCATCCCCTTCGACCATACGCCCTTCATCCGGCGGGAGCTTAACATCATGGCGAGCCGCAACAGCCACCACCAGTTTCCGCGCGTAATCGGGATGATCGAGCGCGGCGAAATCGACGCGGGCCCGTGGATCACCTGCCGCCTGCCGCTCGCCGAAGTGCCCGGGGAATTCGCAAAGCTGGCCAGCCACAAGAACTACATCAAGGCCGTCTTCGAGGTTCAGGACTCGGACGTTTGAGGCGAGGCTCCCAGCAGCAGCCGCCTCACGAACTGGCCGGAGCCCATGGCCAGCGGGCTGGTGCGGAATGGTTCGCCGCGGCGCGCGGCGCAGGGGTTCAGGGCTGACCATTCGCACAGCGAGCCGATCAACCCTCGACCGCCCCGGAAACCGGCGGGATCATATCGGGCTGCACCAAGCCGAAGGATTTCAGTTGGTTCAGCAGCTTGCCGGTGTCGACGGGCTTTAAGATATAGGCGTCACACAACTCGTTAATCGACTTGGCTACGTTCTCCCGGTCGCTGAGCGAGGTGGTCATGATGATCCTTGCCGGAACAGTGGGGCCAAGGCGTTTCTCCTCGATGGACCGGATCGTCTTGACGGCGGTGTGGCCGTCCATTTGGGGCATCAGAATATCCATACAGATGAGATCGTACGGAACGCCGCTCGCCTGAGCCAGGCGGAAGGCCTCGATGGCTTCCACGCCGTTGGCGGCAACGTGGCACTCGCCGTAAGCCGATAGGATCGTCTGCAGCAAGAGCCGGCTAGTGAAGTCGTCTTCAACGATCAGCGTTTTCATCGGTGTTATCCTTCTTCTCCGGTTCGGGTCACACCAACCCGAAGTCCTTGACGGCGGTCTTCAGCCGCTCCAATTCTCCATCCATGCGCCGCCAGATCCCGGCGGCGTCTTCCAACTGGCCCGCTCTCGCGTGGCCCTCCGCCTGCTGGGCCAGAGCGCGTAGAGCGCCCGCCGAAACGGTGGCGGCAGCTCCTTTGAGCATGTGGGCCTGGCGCCGGGCGCCCTCCACATCGCCTTCCTGCAGCCGCTCTCCGAGGCGCCGCAGTTGGGACGGGGCATCCTGTAGAAATCCAGCTACAATTATACCGGCAACCCGTCGATCGCCCATGAGACGCTCCAGAAGCTCCTTGTGGTCGAAAATGCCGGTGGCTTCCTCGCGCAGGGGGGTTTCCCGAGGTTCGGGTTGGCGAGCCGGTTGCGAGGCGGGAAGCCACTTCTCGATGGCTTCAGCCAATCGCCGCGGCTCGATGGGTTTCGACAGGTAATCGTCCATGCCCGACTCCTCGCATTTGGCGCGGTCTCCCGAGGTCGCATGCGCGGTAAGGGCTAGGATGGGCATCCGCGGTTTGCCCGTCAGGGCTTCTTGCCGCCGTATCCGCCGGGTGGCCTCGTATCCGTCGATCTCGGGCATCTCGCAATCCATGAGGATCAAATCATAGGCGACGTCCTCGATGGCCGCCAGAGCCGCGGCTCCGTTGGAGACCGCATCGGCCCGGCAGCCGAGTTTCGCGAGAATCGCCAGCGCCACCTCCTGGTTGGCGCTCACGTCATCGGCTACCAAGACTCGGGCGTCGGCGCGCGAAAGGGTGATGAGGGATGGCTTCGCGGATCGCCCGCCGGAGGGTCGGGCGGCGAATTCCGTCCCGCGCGCAGGCGATCCCGTGGGTTTCCCCATGCGGGCGGTGAACCAGAATGTCGAGCCGCGGCCCAGTTCGCTTTCCAGGCCAATCTCGCCGCCCATCAACTCGGCCAGTTGCTTGGAGATTGCCAGGCCGAGGCCGGACCCGCCGTACTTGCGGGTGGTCGAGCCATCCGCCTGAACGAACGGCGAGAAGAGGCCTTCGGCCCCCTCGCGCGAGACGCCAATACCGGTGTCGGCAACCGCGAAGCGGAGCGTAACGGCGCTCTCGTCCTGGTGGTCGAGCCGTACCCGGATGGCCACCTCCCCCTGGTGCGTGAACTTGATGGCGTTGCCCACCAGATTGAGGAGGATCTGACGCAGGCGTAAGGGATCGCCGTGCACCAGCGACGGGGTTTCCGGCGCCATGGTATATGTCAGCGCCAGTCCCTTTTGCCTGGCCGACGACCCCAGCGTCTCAACCGTATCGTCGAGCATCGCTCGGAGATCGAAGTCGATGGTCTCCAGGGTCAGCTTCCGCGCTTCGATCTTGGAGAAGTCCAGAATGTCGTTGATGAGCGCCAGAAGAATCTCGCCGCTGGTACAGGCTACCTGCGCATAGCGTTGCTGCTCACCCGACAGCTCGGTTTCCAGGAGAAGCTTGGTCATGCCGATCAACGCATTTAGAGGCGTGCGGATCTCGTGACTCATGCTGGCGAGGAATTGACTCTTGGCCCGGTTGGCCGCTTCGGCCTGATCGCGGGCCAGTGCCAGAGCTTCGGCTTGGTGAGCGAGTTGCGCGCCCTGTTCTTCAATTCGCACTTGGGCGTCTTCGATGTCCGAGAGATACTTCGCAAGGGCCTGCTCGGCCTGTTTCCTGACGGTCAAGTCGAGCTCGAAACCGACGGCCTGCTCCTTGGCGTCGTCCAGAGACGCAAGGCCGAACAAGGCCGGCACGCAGCGGCCATCCTTGCGAATGAACTCGATCTCGACCGGAAGCATCGCGCCGGTGGTGACAAGCTGCTGGATGGCGCACTGGATCACTTGTGTATTTTCCGGCGAGGCCGGATGGTCCCAGCGGACCATGCCGGATTCCAGTTCCTCGCGCGTGTAGCCGTGTATCTCGAGGAAAGCGTCATTTGCGTCGCAGATCCGCCCGTCAATATTGGCGGTAAACACTCCGATGATGTTGGAGTCCACCAGCCGCCGGAAGCGGGACTCGCTTTTTCGTAGCGCCTCTTCAGCCAGTTTCCAGTTGGTGTTGTCCTCGGCGACTCCGGCGATCCTAATGAGGTCGCCGCGATCGTCGCAGACGGGGAACGCGCGGTCGCGAATCCACCGGATGGAACCGTCCGGCCTCACAATCCGGTACTCAGTATCGACCGGCTTGCCTTGGAGCTGCCGCTCGAACGCCAGTTCCGCCCGCACCCGGTCGTCGGGATGAATGGCATCCCTCCACGAGACCAGACTGCAACTTTCGCAGGTTTGTCCCCAGATTTCCCGATAGGCCGGGCTGACGTAAACGATCTGCCTGGCCTCGATATCCATGACCCAGAAGACTTCGTTGATATTGTCGGCAAGCTGGCGGAACCGTTCCTCGCTGCGGAGCAGCGCGTCCAAGACCAGCCTTCCTTGGGTAATATCCCGGGCGAGGGCTATTATGCCGGTCACCCGGCCATCGGGGTCCTTGACCGGAGAAATGGTGACGGAAATATAGATGCGCCTTCCATCCTTGCGCACTCTCACGGTTTCGTAAGGCTCGACCCGCTCTCCGCGGCTGAGCGCCGCCA
>Ga0326728_10010169_pt1 | contig 22166 bp, 20 predicted proteins | sample MB3enrmetagenome_FD_207602 | JGI IMG/M metagenome (GOLD analysis project Ga0326728, IMG submission 207602) | Lab enriched peat soil microbial communities from McLean, Ithaca, NY, United States - MB31MN | ecosystem: Environmental > Terrestrial > Soil > Wetlands > Peat | place: USA: New York... | reverse complement strand
TCACAATGAAGATCAGCCACCGCGCGCTAAGCCAATATAAAGTTATCCAAGAGTCTGGCTGCATCAGGAGCAGGAGTGCGAGATCCACGATGCGCCACAATAGGATGCCTGCGAACAAAGAGTTGAAAATCCTTTGAGGTGCAGCCGGAAAATACTGAACTGCAACCAGGAAACCCGTCGCCAAGATAGCAACGCCCAGCATATCCACAAGAAGTCCGCCAATCAAATTAGTGACCGGGAATCCAAGACTGTAGAGTAGAAGGTGAGAAGGGTCGATATATGGCATGTAAGGCGTGATCAAGAGCGCCGCGCCAACTCCCTCCAAGGCGGTCCGGATTTTCATGTGATCCTCCCTGCCAGGCAAAGAGTGCGTCCATTGGAAAGTTTGGCGCGCTCGCGGACCTCAAAGTATTTTGAGAGTGTTTGAAAGAAGTACTCTTCGCTCAGATGGCTATAAAGCTCCTGCCGCCCACGGCAAAGCCCGTCGAATTGCGAGTCCTCCTTCGGTATCCATTCGATGATAGCCCAGCGGTTGGAAATCTCCCACAACTGTTCGAGGATGGCATCGAGAGGAATCTGGTCGGCAACCAAGAGATGATGCAGGATTCCCAGCATCAGGACGCAGTCGAATTTCCCTTTAGCCCTGTATAGCAGGCTGGCGCTTTCGCGGTTCTGCCAGCCCATCGCCGGGGTTGGACGGGCAAAGTCGGCAACCATGGGGAGGATTGCCAGACCATTGCGCTGCGCGCTTTGCCAATTGAGATCGGCGGCTTGTACATCTGTATCCCACGCCACTACGTCGGCTCCGCACGCAGCAGCGATACGCGAATAGACGCCGGTATTGGCGCCCACATCGAGGACGTGAGCAGGCCGAATGCGATCCAGCGCCCCACGGACAAACGCCTGCTTGGACTCGTGATCTGAGGATTTGTAGTGGGAAGCAGTCTGGGTGTAATGGCTCCATCGCGAGGCACGTTCCGAAGGGGCCAGAGAGTGCAGTAACTTGCGCGTTGAACGAAGCAAACGGCGCACCGCGAAGGCGGACAGTTCCTCGGAAACCTGCGGCCGCCTGCTTTGTATATGTGTATACTTCCCCAGCAGCAGCGGGAGCGTGACCAGAGAGCGAAGAGGACGACGCCAACGGCGCACTCGAGGCAGAAAGGGAGCCAGATCGGATGGTACGTAACCGTCGCGGCGTTGCAGTGAGGCTGCAAGCGGCCAGCCAAGGTAAACATATGCGCAGAGCGGCAGCAAGAAGGTACGCACGAATTGCGCGTAGGCAATCCAGAGAGGGCTTCGCGGATCGCGACGCTCAAACGACAGCACATCCACAAAGATAGGGCGAGAACCTGAGAAGAGGATGTTAAGCGGGGTTGCGTCCTTGAGAATCAACCCGTCGTCAAGCGCCTCTTCGCATAGATCAAGGGTCAGCGAAGCAGCATCCACCCATTGACCTGGCGTCCACTCCCAGGGATGGGAGGGAAAGAAGATACGCTCATGCTCAAGCAATGCCGGATGCCCAGCTTCAGCAGCGAGAATCTGAGTAAAAACCATACGCTGTTGCTGCATCCAACGCTGAGCAAGTGGCGACCGAAGCCACGCCAAGGCCAAGGGTGCATACTGAGGATAGATCTCGCGCAGAATGCGATTTCCATCCGCGTAAAGCCTACCTTCAGGGTCACGGAAAGTTCCCTGTGCGTTCGGCGAGTAGGCGATCATTTTTGTGCTGCGTCCTCGCTCTTCGGTCCGGAGTGTTTGGTTCCAAAGATACGGCGGAGGCGTCCGCGGATCAGAAAGATCAGGCCGGCGAAGGACGAACCGATGATTTGAACAGCTAAAAGTCCGGAGCCAGGGTCAGCGTATGCGTATGCAGGTTGAGTGAAAGCGCAAAATAACGCCACCATCAGAATTACCGTCAACAAAATTCTCCATGCGGCGTTTAAGTTTAGCAAAAATTCACCTCCCGCGGCCCGGTTGACCGCCTTGCTCCTCCCGTTTCGTGCCAGACATATCATAGACGAGTTTCCACCCCGCGAGGATACAATAATTAATTGAATGGATAAAAAAACAGGCATTTGCCTCGGATTCAGGATAAAGTAATTGCAACCCCACCGGATTCCCAGGCTCGGACGCTCAGGCGGCAGGCAATCAGAATTGGAGAAATCTATGGCATCGGTATCCCTTGAGCAGGAGATCAATCCCTGGGAAGCCCAGGCAGCTCGATTTGACTTTGCGGCGCGCAAACTGAACCTGGAAGAAGGCTTGTGGAAGCTGCTGCGCACGCCGGGTAAAGAGGTAATCGTGCACTTTCCCGTCACCATGGACAACGGCCACATGGAGATGTTCACCGGCTTTCGCGTGCAGCACTCCATAGCCCGCGGTCCCGGCAAAGGCGGCATCCGTTATTCCCCCGACGTAACCCTGGACGAGGTGCGCGCGCTGGCCAGTTGGATGACCTGGAAGTGCGCGGTGGTGAACATCCCCTTCGGCGGCGCCAAGGGCGGGGTCATCTGCGATCCAAAAAATATGAGCCGTGGCGAGCTGGAGCGCATGACCCGCCGCTATACTTCGGAGATCATCGACATCATCGGGCCGGAAAAGGACGTTCCCGCGCCCGACATGAACACCAACGAGCAGACCATGGCCTGGATCATGGACACCTACTCCATGCACCAGGGGCACACCGTTACCAGCGTGGTCACCGGCAAGCCGTTGAACATTGGCGGCTCGCGCGGGCGGACCGAGGCCACCGGGCGCGGCGTCCAGGTGATTTGCGACGAGAGCATGCGCTACCTGAAGATGCCCATCGACGGCTGCCGGGTGGTGATCCAGGGCTTTGGCAACGTGGGCTCCAATGCCGCCCGCCTGATGATGGAACGCGGCTACAAGATCGTCGGCATCGCCGAGTTCGATGGCGGCCTGTCCAACCCCAAAGGCATCGACATTCACCAGTTGCTGGACTACAAGCGCCGCAATAACACCATTATGGGCTTTGGCGGCGCTGAGGCCATGCCCAGCGAGGAGTTGCTGGTTTCTGAATGTGAGATTCTCATCCCCGCGGCACGGGAGAACGTGATCACCAGCCGCAACGCCGGCCAGATCAAGGCCAAGGTCGTCGTGGAGGGCGCCAACGGCCCCACCACCGCGGTGGCCGACGACATCCTTGCCGAGAAGCGCATCTTCATCATGCCTGACATCCTGGCCAATGCCGGCGGTGTGACCGCCAGTTACTTCGAGTGGGTGCAGGACCGCCAGGGCTACTTCTGGAAGGAAGCTATCGTCAACGAGCAGATGGAGACCATCCTGCGCGACAGCTTCGACGATGTGGTGCGCTATTCCGAGGCCCACAACGTCAACAACCGCATTGCCGCCTACATGCTGGCCATCGACCGGGTGGCGCAGACAATTCGCCAGCGCGGTATTTACGCATAACTTCCGCGGAGACCTCAATTAGAGCAGCGGGATAGACGTCAAGCCTGTCCCGCTTTTTATTTGCGCAAAAGTAACTACAAAAACGCAACTATGCTTGCGTGATGCTGTTTACTCTAAATGAAGATGTATGAGTCCGCCGGAAGGAGAAACATGAAAATTGCTTTGGTTACCTTGTTGCTGGCTGCATCCGCATTGGCTCAGGATACGACTGCTGTTGTAACCATGGCTTGCGGCCCCGAAAATGTTAGTTTCAAGGTGAAGTTGGACGACACGCAGCACACACTGGCTCAACCCGAAGTGGGCAAGGCGAGGGTTTACTTCATCCATGAATCAGGCGCGCCATGGCAGTTAGGTTATCCGACGTCGAAGCAAGGGATCGACGGAGTATGGGTTGGCGCCAACCACGGCAATTCCTATTTTTCTGTCTCCGTCGAACCGGGAGAGCATCATCTGTGCGTTGCCCTGCAGACCTCAATCTATGAGGACCGCATTGAATTGGCGCATTTTACAGCGGAGGCGGGGAAGGTCTATTACTTCCGCACACGGCTTGTTATGTCACGAAGCGTGGAATTGTTAGAACTGGAGCCGATCGACAGCGACCAAGGCAAGTATCTGATTGCCTCCTTTCCGTTGAGCGTGTCACACGATACTAAGACTAAGCAACGATTCCAGAATACAGGCAACAAAGACACTCACTAAAAGCTGTTTCATAACCGAATGCAGACCGTCCTAGAGCCTTCCCTCAGGGGCTAAAGCCCGCGATTTTTCTGCCCTGACAGCGGCACGGCTAAAGCCGTGCCCTTTCAAAACCAGGTTATGAAACAACTTCTAGTCAAAGCGGAAATTGCTCCTGGCCTATCCTGCTTCGGTGTCTATGCGCGGCGTAAATCAGTACGCGACGCGCCGGTTCATCCCGCAGTGCAATAATGGAGTCACGCCTCCAGAGACCCGAAAGTGAGACGCGACCGCATGAATCTTCCCAACTCCATCACGATGAGCCGGATTGTCATGATCCCGCTGCTGCTGTGGATTCTGACGCCGCACTTTCCCTGGCATGCGCATGGCGCGCAGGAGATTACAGCTTCGGTCCTGTTTGTGCTGGCCTCCATCACCGATGGCCTGGACGGCTACCTGGCCCGCAAGCGTAAGCAGATCACCACTATGGGCGTGCTGCTGGACCCCATCGCCGACAAGATCATGGTGGCCGGCGCACTGATTGCCCTGGTGGCCTACAACCCCGAGGTGGTCAAAGTCTGGATCGTAGTGGTCATCATCGGCCGCGAGTTTCTCATCAGCGGCCTGCGCTCGATTGCTTCGTCGGAGGGTTTCACCATCCAGGCCAGCGACCTGGGCAAGCTCAAGACCGTGATCCAGATTGTCTGCGTCGTCTCCGCCATCCTGGCCCATGGCTGGAACCAGTGGCAGTTTGGTATGCTCATTATTCCGGTCAAGTGGATCGCCATTGCCGCCATCTATTTCACGGTGCTGGTTTCCTCCATCTCCGCCATCGACTACTTTGTGGGTTTCTGGAAGCAGATTGACCATGCCAGCAACGACCGCCGCAAGTCTTCCGTTCTCACCCGGCGCAAGAAAGAAAGCACATCGTAACCGGCTCAGACTCAAGCCGCGCCCTTTCAATGCAAGTGAATGACTGCCTCGAAGGAGTTATGTCGCAGCCTGAAAAGTTTGCATCGATTCTTAGTCCATGCAATGCTGCTTCAGTCAGGGGCGGAATCCTGTGTCGGCTTCGTGCCCCCTCGCCGTTGTGCGACAATTCTCAAAAGACCACTTTTTCTATGAGACCTTCCGGTCACCTATTTCTGGGCGCCGTTGGATTGCTGCTGGCCGCGCAGCTCGCCTGGCCGCAAGCTCCATCCCCCTTTGTGCCCAGGAATCCGTCCTCGGTTCCGCTGGTGCTGGTCGGCGGCACGGTGGTGGACGTGACGGAGTGGGGCACATCGGCAAAAGACCTGCCAGACGCCATTGTTGTCATTCGCGATGGCCGCATCACGGATGTCGGCTCACGCATGGCCGTCTCCATCCCCAAGGGCGCGCGAGTCATCGACTGTACCGGCAAGTACCTCATTCCCGGACTCATTGACGGCTTTGCCGGCATGAACTCGCAGGGTCAGGCCAACGCCTTTCTCTATATGGGCGTCACCACCGTGGTTGCCGTCAGTGATTTTCGCCGCGGCGTCATCGATTTTTCCGCCTCGCCCAGCCCCCATCTCTATCTGGTAGACTCGATCGGCTCATCCAATAACTGGAGCCTGTTGGCCAAGCGTCCGGAGTGGGTCCTCAAACTCCGGGAGATCGGCCACCCAGCCGAACTGAGCCCTGAAGACACTCTCCACCAACTCACCGACACCGCCCAGCTGGGAACTCGCGCCCTCTGGCTGGGCCATAGCATCACCGCCGCCAACGCACAGTGGATCATAGCTCGCGCCCACCAGATGGGCCTGGCCACCTATGGCGAGTTCGTTGCTACTCCCTACGATGTGGGCGTCGAGGCTGGCGTAGATGTGCTTGTCCACATGGGCCGCTATGAGCTGGGCATTATCCCCGACGAGTTGCAGCGGCCGCTGGTGGAAGACTCCGAAGGCCCGGCCGCAACCACGGCCTATGACTACACCGAGCGCCTGCCCCCCACCGACCCGCACCTGCGCGACTACGCCCGATTTCTGGCCACCCATCACGCCGCGCTTATGCCCACTTTGAGCATCTATTATGCGCAGTTGCCGAATCATCGCAACTTGTGGAAGGAGCCGGCCGCGGCACTGCTCGACCCGGCACGCGTCTTTGAGCCTGCCAATCGCGAAACAGGAGAGATGGACTACCCGCTTGCGCCCTGGACCCGGCATTTGCCCGCGGTGGGGCAGCGCTATATGGAAGAAAGCCTGCGCAAGAAGGCCGACCTGTCGGCCCTGCGGCTGTGGCGCATCAATGAGACTCTGTTCTCCGCTTATCCGCACTACCTGGCCGCCTCCGGTGCGCCGGTACAGGGTTCCTTGCCCGGCATCTCCATGCACACCGAGCTGGAGTTGCTGGTCCGCCTGGGACTTTCGCCGCGCGAGGCGCTGGCTGCCGCCACCAACAACTACAGCCTCCAATTTGGCTGGAATGAACTGGGCCAGATCACCCCTGGACGCCGGGCAGATATATTGGTTGTCGACGGCGACCCCACCCTGAACATCTGGAACGCCCGGCGCATCTCGGGTCTCATTATGGACGGCAACGTGATCGACCGCGAAAAACTGCTGAGAAGGAAACAGTGAGAACTTCGAGATAGTTATTCTGAGGCACAAAGCTCGATCTGGTTGTTCAGCCCTATGTCGTTCAAGTAATCCGCAAGGATTGTTCCCGATTTCCACTCAGTCGCTATCAATTCGGGGTAGCCATATTATTTGCATAAAGTTGTGCGTCATGCCTCCCGTCCCATTATGGATTCATCGATATAATTCACACAGATTGTCGCAAGGAATGTGCCGATTCAATCAATGTTCCTATGGAAGTAAAGCAAGCAGAACTGCCACGCATCGGTTAACGTAGAGTCAGGCAGGAGCATTCCGCTGATTTCCCCGAAACCATGACCGAATCCCCATCCCAGCTCGATTCGCCACATCGGCGGCATAATTGGGGCCTCATTCTCATTGCCGCATTCAAGCTGGGCCAGGCCGTGCTGTTTTTTGCCATGGGCGTCGGCATCTTTCGCCTGTTGCATAAAGATATTGGCGACGTGCTGGAAAAGCTGGCCTACCACCTGCGCTTCAACCCCGAGTCGAAGTTCATCAACTTCCTTCTGGTCAAGTCCTCCATCCTCGACGACCGGCTCCTGAAGCGGATCGTTGAAGTCTTCTTCATCTATGCCGGCCTCGATCTGATTGAGGGAATTGGCTTGTATCTTGAAAAGACCTGGGCTGAGTACCTCACCCTGGTCATCACCGCATCCTTTCTTCCCTTGGAGGTCTTTGAGATCTTCAAAAAGCTCACACTGGTCCGCGTCGGTCTGCTGGCGGTCAACGCCATGGTTTTCGTCTATTTATTGAAGCTGGTGATGGAGCACGGAAAGCGGACGGACATCACAAGGAGCGGTCAGACGCAAGCGTAGAAATGTTTTTGGGGGAAAAGCTGGAAAAGTCAGACTTTCGCTTTTTGTTCCCTATCACAAACCATTACGGTTGTCTAGTGCCGGTACCAAAGCGATAAACACTATATATTGTGGTTGTCACTATTTTTTACTCTATTAGGCTCATATCCCGCATTGGTCTTCTCTGTAGACAAAAATCCCTCGCAAAATTTCTTTACATTTTAGCGATTTTTCTCTCGACGTGAGCCAGAAATAGAGATACTATCGCCTCTATGGAGCGAAATGGAGTGAAATGGAGTGCTACGGAGTCTCAGCCCAGAGGTAAATTTGGACCGTCTCTAATCCAAGTCTAAACCCATTTTCTCTACTCCATACAAAATTTTGGCGCTATTTGGGCAGGGGAACCTGCCTTGCAAACCGGGTGAGTCCGGCATAGCGCTGGTCGCGGCAGCAGTGGCGGCAGAGGCAGACAGGCATGGAAGCGTTTCGTGGCAATCATCCAGCGAAGGTCGAAGACGGCGGGAGACTGAAGCTCCCAGGGCCGTTCAAGAAAATTGTGGATGATGCGAACGTCACGCAGTTCTACATCACTTCGATGGACGGCCTGGGCGCGGAGATATGGCCATTGCCGGCTTGGGAAAAACAGGAAGCGCTTTTGGGTGATTTAAGCGCCCCGGGCAACGCTGCGGAAAAGTACCTGGACCAGACCAGCTACTACGGCCAGCAAGTGGAGATGGACAAGCAGGCCCGCGTGCAACTGCCGCCGATTTTGCGGGGAACAGCCCAGCTGGATGGGGAAGTCGCCATTCGCGGAAAGTTGAATCACCTGGAAGTTCACAACCTCAGGAATCTTGATGAACATTTGAAGGCCAATGCATTAACGGCCGAGGATCGCGGTTCGCTGTCGCCGATTCTCAAGCCGCGGATTGGACAGTGAAGTCCCCCAGGGGGAGCGCATGACAATTACGAACCCAAGACATGCGCCAGTGCTCTTTGAAGAAGCAATTAATTTTCTCCGGGTGCGTCCCGGATCCACGGTGGTGGATTGCACCGTGGGTTTGGGCGGGCACGCTTCCGGAATTGCAAGGCTGCTGGGAGCAGAAGGGCATCTGATTGGCTTTGAGTGGGACACAAATGCGCTCGCGCTAGCCACAGACAAGTTAGACGAAGTTAGCCGGGAGTTAGGCAGTCAAGCGCCGCGGGTTACTTTGATCGGCGAAGCTTTCAGTTCGATAGCTAAGCATTTGCAGCCGGCTTCTGTAGATGGTTTGATTGCAGATTTTGGAGTTAGCAGCATGCAATTGGACGAAGCTGCGAGAGGATTTTCATTTCAGGCGGATGGGCCGTTGGATATGCGCATGAATATGCGCTCCGGACTAACCGCCGCACAGGTGGTAAATGAGGCCAGTGAACGTGAGTTAGCGGACCTAATTTACAAATTTGGAGAGGAAAGGAGGTCGCGGAGACTCGCCAGAGCAATCGTCCGTGGGCGGCCGGTAACAACCACAGGGATGTTAGCAAGAATCATAACATCAGCCGCCCCGGCGATCAAACATGCGCATATTCATCCGGCAACAAGAACCTTCCAGGCTCTTCGTATCTATGTTAATCGCGAGTTAGATGAGATTCAGGCTTTGATGGAGGCCGCGCCTAAGTTGCTTAAGCCCTCCGCAAGGCTGGTAGTGATTTCTTTTCATTCTTTGGAGGATCGCATTGCCAAAGATAGCCTGCGCGATGGCGCGCGGAACGGAATATGGGAGATTCTCACCAGAAAGCCGGTAACGGCCGGCGTAGAAGAGTTAGAGCGTAATCCGCGCTCGCGCAGCGCAAAGCTTCGGGCGGCGGAGAGGACGGTAAGCAGATAAATGCTGGGAGGCAACCATGGCGGCATGTACAACAACATTTCTCGATGCGGGCAAATGCGGGAGCACACGGCACGAAGAGCGTAACGCCGCGCTGCTGGCCCTGCAAGCTGAGCGCAGGCGGTGCATGCGCACACCTGAGTTCCCCTTCCCCAAGAGCTTTGACAACAGCCGCCTGATCAAGACGCCCGATCCGGCGCGGCCCCGCCAGATTCGCCTGTTTTTAGCGACGATTACCATGCTCTTCTCGCTGTCCATGCTCTATGGGTGGCAACACTACAGCGCCAGAATGAGCGGCTATCAGATCGAGTCGGAGAAGCTGTTGAGAGAACAATTGCGCGAGGAGAATCGCGAACTGCGCCTGACGGAGGCACAGCTCACTGAGCCGGGCCGCATCGACAAAATGGCCCGTGAGTTGGGTCTTGTTGAGCCGCAGCCGGGCCAGGTGGTTTATCCCGTTGTGACGCTTGACACTTCCGCTCCAGCACTTGCACAGGCCGTTACTCAAAGAACAGCTACTAGCTTCTAGCTGTTAGTTTTCTGTGCTAACGATCAGAGGATTGGTTTGTACCGACGGTATCATAATCCGGAAGCAGTGGCGAGTTACAAATCAAATGTGATAACGAGCTAAAAACTAGAGGCTAGAAGCTAGCAGCTAGAAGCTACAAGGGAGCAATTGTCCATGCCGTCCGCCCTTCGACCCAGTTGGAATCACAATCCCGCGCCGCGCGCTATGTCTCTCAAGCGCGTGCGTTTCTCGCTTATCTGCCTATTTTTTCTTTCCTGGGCTATTCTGATTGCGATTCGTCTCTTCTGGCTTCAGGTGGCGCTTCACGGAGAATTTCAGGAGCGTGCCAAGCAACAGCAGCAGTACACATTCGACGTTGCTCCGCGGCGCGGCGTACTCTATGACCGCAACTTGCGCGAATTGGCAATGACGATTCAGGTGGACTCCATCTTTGCCGTACCCACGGAGATCGCGGATAAGCAGGCGGTAGCCCATGCGCTGGCTGCAATTGTCCACATCGATCCTGACGACGCGCAGACCACCGAGGAACAGATAGCAGCCCGCCTGGATGGGGCACGCAACTTTGCATGGGTTGCCCGCCGCGTTACGGTGGACACCTCTGCGCGCGTCAAAGACCTTATCAATGCGCGGAAACTCAAGGGTATCTACTTCAGAAAGGAGTTTCAGCGCTTCTACCCGGACAATGAGATTGCCGCGCAGGTTCTGGGCTATGTGGGCATGGACGACAAGGGCCTGGGGGGCCTAGAACAGAAGTTTGAGCCGCAGTTGCATGGCGTTCCCGGCCGCATGTACACAGCCCTGGATGCGCGCCGCCACGTGCTTGGTTCCAGCGAGCGCGAACCCCAGGCTGGTCGCAACCTGATGCTGACCATCGACGAGAATATTCAATTTATGGCCGAGCGGGCGCTGGACCACGCGATGCAGCGCACCCAGGCGGCCAACGGAACCGTGGTCGTTCAGGACGTGCATACCGGCCAGATTCTTGCGCTGGCCATTCGCCCTACCTTCAATCCCAACCTCTTCCGCCGCGCCACGCCGGATCTGTTGCGCAACCACGCTGTAAGCGACGTTTACGAACCCGGCTCGGTCTTCAAGCTGGTCACCTATTCAGCGGCGCTGGAACAACAGGCCGTCGCGCCTGACGATATGATCGACTGCCAGGGAGGCAAGATTACCCTGGCCGGCCGCGTAATTCACGACGATAAGAGCGAAGGCGCCCTGGGCAAAATCACTGTTTCCCAGGCGCTGGCCAAGTCAAGCGACGTGGCCGCCGTCAAGTTGGCCCTCAAGGTTGGCCAGAGCCGTTTCTCCCAGTACGTTCGCGACTTCGGATTTGGAAGCAGAACCGGCGCCGAGATGCCCGGCGAAACCCGCGGCCTGCTCCGGCCAGTGAACAAATGGAGCCCCTCGTCCATCGGCTCTATTGCCATTGGACAGGAGATTGGCGTTACGCCGCTTCAACTTGTCTCCATGGTTTCGACCATTGCCAATGGCGGCGTTTACCTGCCGCCGCGCGTGCTGATGCCGGGGCAGGTTGACGCAACGGCCAATGGAAAAACGCCAGCCGCACCGCAGGTGCTGCCGCAGGCGCCAACGCAGGCGCCGATGCCCTTCAAGCCGGGCGGTGAGTTGCCTGATCCACTGCCTGCCGGTGCGCGCCGCGTCCTCTCGACGATGACTGCTGCCCAGATGCGCAAGATGATCGAGGGTGTGGTGCTCTACGGCACCGGCAAACAGGCGCAGCTTAACGGTTATTCCTCCGGCGGCAAAACCGGCACCGCGCAAAAAATTGATCCGGCCACCGGCCTCTACTCCAAGACCATGCACATCGCCTCGTTTGCCGGTATCGCGCCGGTCAACAATCCGGTGATCGCCGTGGCCGTGATCATCGATTCACCCAGGGGAAATTACTATGGCGCTGCCGTCTCCGCGCCGGTCTTTGCCGAGGTGGCGCAGCAGATCCTTGAATATCTCTCCGTGCCTCACGACATCGATCTGCGCCGGCATCGCACTTTATCCAAGACCGATTTGCAGGTGCGGGAAGACGACTCTCACGCGCAGAACAGCGACATCAACGCGCTCTATGCCGCGGCCAACGATCTGCCCAGTGACGATCCCCTGCGGGGAGGCGGCCCAGTAACTCTGCACGCACTTCCCAGCCAGCCCTCGATCTCCGCTCAGCCTGCGAGCGCAACTGCAAACTCAGCTTCCGGCAAGGCGATTCCGCCCCAGCTGGTCGCAACGAATCCACCGGCCTCGTCGCAGCCCGCCACGGCTACCGTCATCATCGCAAGCGAAAAAAGTCTGCGCGTTCCCGCGCTCATCGGCCTGCCGGTGCGCAAGGTCATTGAACAGGCCGCCGCCGCCGCGCTTGAAGTGCAAATCTCCGGCAATGGCACGGTGCGCGAACAGGCTCCCGCGGCGGGAACCATGGTCGCCCCCGGAACCAAAATTGTGGTACGCTGCGGACGGTGAAGCGGATTTACCATGAGATAGTCTCATCCCAGGCGGCTGGCGATTTCGGGAGGGCAAAGCATGTTGCATCGGCATCTAAATCATGAGCAATACACATTGGCCGCCCTCGACGATGTGATCGGGCGAGGCAAGCGGGCGGATTGGGCTGAGCTGCGTTCGGTTGCTCTGGAAGACCGCGTCATCATGGAAAAAATTCTTCGCGTATCTCTCGCGCATGCCGAGGACCGATTCGCGCAGCGGTATCACTTCTGGAGGCGCTATGCCGAAGAGCATCTCAAAGCTGCCTGAATGGGAAGAGGTTCTTTCCTCAGCGGCCCATCTGCAACGCATCTTGCCGGATGCGGTTCTTGTGGGAGGCACCGCGGCGGCGATCTATGCCGAGCACCGGCTCTCCACGGATGCCGACCATGTTATTACGAATCTTCGTGAACGCTTCGAGCAGGTGTTGGCCGAGTTGGAATCGGTGGCAGGCTGGAAGACGGCGCGTATTCGTCCGCTGGTGCAGATATTGGGAAGCCTCGATGGCATCGAAACCGGTGTTCGTCAACTGATTCGAGGGCAGCCGCTAGAGACGGCGGAGATCGAACGATTTGGCCAGCGGCTTACCGTTCCAACCCTGGGCGAAATGCTGCGTATCAAGGCGGTCCTGATCCTCAAGCGCAACACAACGCGCGATTACCTCGATTTTGCAGCATTGTTTGATAGGCTGGGCGATGAAGACGCGACCGCGGCCCTGCGTTCCTTCGATAGCCTCTATCCGCAGCCAAACGGGGAATCGGCCTTGCAGCAACTTCAGATACAATTGTCCAGCCCATTGCCTTACGACTTGGAAGAAGTCAACCTTGCCGAGTACAAGCACCTCGCTCTCGAATGGCAGGATTGGAGCGCAGTGCAATCGGCCTGCGCGGCCTGCGCCACGCTGATCTTCGATCGGATTGTAGGGCGCGAGAAGGCAGAATAAGCCTGCCTACATTCCTTCCGGTGAGCAGCGGGTTGCTTCCAGCGATTGACCCGTCTCCAGAAGACTTTTCAGGCTGGAAAGGATTGCCGGCCAGCCAGTTGAAATAGCCTTGATAAACTTCGATTCGCTCTTATCCATCTCATGCGTGACGGTGAGCTTGACAGTCTCACCATTCTGCTCAAGCTCGTAGGTCAGGCGCGAATAGCCCTCTTCGCGCAGCTCTGTATCGAGTTCATGCCGCCACTTCAGGACCAGTTTTCGGTACGGCTCGATCTCCACCACCTCGCCGGTATCGGCCACACGCCCGTCGGCAAACAAAATCTTCCAGGAGGCGCCGGGCTTCCATGCGGATTCCTGTGTTGTGGCGAACCAGTACTGCCGCGTGAACTCCGGCTCCGTCAGCGCCCTCCATAGCTTCTCCGCCGTGGTGCGAATGTAGGTTACATACACAAATCGAGATTCAGCCATTATTTTCCTCCTCCAATTTCGCTTTCAGTTCGGCGAGGACGCGCAGGCGGCCCCGCTCATATTTGTCGATCCAGCGCTCGGCAATCTCGTGAATCGGTATCGGATTCAGGTAGTGCAACTTCTCGCGGCCCAGCCAGATAATGACCACCAGCGTGGCATCTTCCAAGATCTTCAAATGCCTGGTCACTGCCTGCCGGGTCATGTCGAGGTGTTGGCAAAGATGCCCCAGTGTCTGCCCGTTGTCGGCCCGCAGCCGGTCTAGCAAAAGCCTGCGTTCTGGGGCAGCCAGCGCCTTGAAGACCTTGTCCACATCTGCGCCCATCGATGTCATGATATGCAACAATATGGTTGCATGTCAAGAGTGTATTTTCAACTCTAGGTGAACGTCTCGCCACAAGTTGATAACCGCACCTTCACCCAGGCTTGGTGTTCGTTAGAGCGTGTTTCATAAACCCGCTTTGTATCAGGGCACGACTTCAGTCGTGCCGAATAGGACCTGAAAAACAGAGGGTTTTAACCCCGGAGGGATTGCAAACGAGACATAGTAGCCATTTATGAAACACGCTTTAGGTATTGAGGGGCGGCTTGTGTATTTTGCATTTAGATCAGAGATGCAATTTCTAAGTTGTACTTCCCGCACCACGGATTCTTCGAGAGGCATTCTGTCCAAGCAGGTGTCTAATATGTGTCGCTACTTTGGCTACTCGTACAGAAGACAGGGATAAGAACATCATAGCGACTGTGCTGGATTCGCACGAACACCATTGAAGCCCAACGATTTCCCCATTGAGAACGCGGCACACTTCATCAATCCTTTGGGAAGTAACTCTGGCCCTAACGTGCTGGTAAACAGCGACCAATCGGTTGGAGTTGTAAAGTAGCTTATTAATTTCCGTCGGTCTGATGTACCTGTATATGTTTTGAACTCTACCGGTAGCAATGCCTGTGTCGAGGTCCAGGAATAAATCGCCATTGTGCCTAATCTCATCGAAATATGTATTTCTATTTGCTATGTAGACGCTGTGCGAGATGATTTGAGATTTATTGATTCGAAGCAGGCGGGCGAAAGCCATGACATCATCAGACTGCCAGGCTGACCAGTCTACCGCCATCGGGTCAACCGCGAAGCCACTTAGCAAGTTTGAATTCCGCAAGGACTCAATGAGGGATCCTTTCCAGTGGTCCAATGCGTCACCGAGAAATGCCAAATTCACTGCGCCCTCCATTTCAGGCTTTATTGTACGGTTTGAAGAGCACACCAGAGCCAGGATTGACAGGGTATCGATCCTGCCAAGCCGAGTAGCTCTTTGAGACGGACGATCCCGGCAATCTACAATTGAGCACGTATGAACTGGAATGAACTAATAGCGGAAGTTACGGCGGTTGGCGCGGGCGGAGACTCCAGCCAACCGGTGATGGGCGTCGAGTACGACTCGCGCAGGGTGAAACCCGGCTCGGTCTTTGTGGCCATGAAGGGCGGCTCAACCGACGGCAACCGCTACGTCGAGAAGGCGCGTGCGGCTGGAGCGCTGGGGATCATCACTGACTCTGCGCCCATGTTCGATCACCTGCTGGTCTTCGCGCCCGGATTGCCTGTTCTGGAGGTCGAGCACGGACGCCGCGCGCTGGCCCAGGCCTCCGCCGCTTTCTTCGGCCATCCGGAGCGCCGGCTTGCCGCAACGGGAATCACTGGAACAAATGGCAAGACGACCACGGCGTTTTTAATCGAGGCGCTGCTGAACGCCGCTGCGCGCAAGACCATTCTCATCGGCACCATAGAGTACCACGTGGCCGGCGAGGTGCGCCCTTCCGTCCACACCACGCCCGAGTCAAGAGATTTATTTGAGCTGATGGCCGAGGGCGTAGCCCGTGGCGTCACCGAGATGGTCACCGAGGTTTCCAGCCACGCCCTCGACCAGGGCCGGGCGACAGGTTTGAATTTTGATGTGGCTGTCTTCACCAATCTGACTCGCGACCACCTCGACTACCACGAGACGATGGAGAAGTATTTTGCCGCCAAGCGGCTGCTCTTTGACGGCACGGTCTATCCGGCTCCGCGTGTCGCCGTGATCAACTCTCATGATCCGCGCGCTCACGAACTGGCTGCGGCAGCCGCGAAGGCCGGCGCCGAAGTCCGGACGTACGGCATTGGCCAGGGCGACTGGCGCGCCGCCTCCCATACGCTCACACCCTCTGGCGCGGTGCTCGAACTCGAAACCCCGGCCGGAACCGCTCAAGTTACGTCGCGACTGGCTGGTGAAGTGAACATCTATAATCTGCTGGCCGCTTTTACCGCGGCCCACGCGCGCGGCGTGGCCTTCGCCGATCTGGTTACGTTCGTTCCCCGCCTTCAGCCCGTTCCCGGCCGTTTTCAATCCGTCGATGCCGGCCAGCCCTTCACGGTAATCGTGGACTATGCCCACACCGACGATGCGCTGCTCAATTTGACAGCTCTTGCCCGTCAGATGACGGCGCAAACCGGCGGCCGCGTAATCACGATGTTTGGTTGCGGCGGCGACCGCGACCGCGCCAAGCGGCCCAAAATGGGTATGGCGGCGGGCAAGGGGAGCGATTTCGTCATCGCCTCCAGTGACAATCCCCGTACCGAGGAGCCGCTGGCGATTCTGGCCGAGATTGAGCCTGGACTCAAGGCTTCTGACGTTCGCTACATCGTCGAGCCGGATCGCGCCGCCGCCATTCGCCTGGCGCTCCGGGAGGCAAAGCCGGGCGATGTGGTTCTGATCGCCGGCAAGGGCCACGAGAAGGAGCAGATTCTCGGCTTCACCAAGATTCCTTTTGACGATGTCGAAATTGCTCTTTCGGCGCTCGGCGAAATGGGCTATGGTGGAATCGGATGAAGCTCACACTCGCAGAAGCGGCCATTGGCGCGGGCGCGGTGCTGGAAGCGCCGGCCAGCGTGGCGAATGCTGGATCGCTGACGGCGCGAGGCTACTCGATTGATTCGCGCTCTGTGGCCGCGGGCGAGCTTTTTTTTGCCGTGCGCGGTGAGCGGCACGATGGTCATGACTTTGTTGCCGCCGCTATCGAGCGCGGCGCCGTCGCAGCGGTGGTTTCGCGCGCGAGGGTTGCCACCCTGCCCGACGCCGCGCTGGCTGCGCCGTTGCTCATCGCCGAAGACCCGCTCCTCGCCCTCCAGGCCCTGGCAGCGCACGTTCGCCGCCGGTGGGGCAAGCGCGTGGTGGCTGTCACCGGCTCGGCCGGAAAAACGACCACCAAGGAAGCGATTGCCGCCGCTCTGGGCGTTCAGTTCAACGTCCTCAAGTCACAAGGCAATCTGAACAATAACTTCGGCCTGCCTCTGCAACTGCTGCGCCTCGAACCGGGGCACGAATTCGCGGTCGTCGAGATGGGCATGAATCACACCGGTGAAATTGCAGCCCTGGCGCTGATAGCCGCGCCTGACTGGGGTGTGATCACTAACGTGGGCACCGCGCATATTGAGAACTTTGCCGATGGCCAAGCCGGCATCGCGCGCGCGAAATTCGAGTTAGTTGACGCGCTGCCGGACAACGGCGCGATCTTTCTCAACTGCGACGACCCCTACGTCTCGCAATTTGGCCGCGATTTTCACGGACGAGCGGTTTACTTTGGCGCCTGTCCCTCTGCCTACCCGCGGCTTCTCGAAGTGACGGAAGATCTGGCGGGCCTGCATGTTCGCTATCGAGCAGGGGAGCGCGAGGGCCAACTCACGCTCAACTTGCTGGGCGCGCACAACGCGATGAACGTCCTGGCTGGCCTGGCGGTGGCTCTCGAAGCGGGCGTCCGACTGGATGCGGCGGTGTCCGCGCTCGAAACACTTGCTGCTGGCGACAAGCGCGGCGAGATGCTTCAAATCAACGGCGCGACGATTTTGAACGACTGCTATAACTCCAACCCCGAGGCGCTCCGCTCGATGATTCGCACTTTGGCCGCGCGGCCCGCCAAGCGCCGGATTTTGGTTGCGGGAGAGATGCTGGAGATGGGCGAACACGGCCCCGCGTTCCACGCCAAAGCTGGCCGCGCCGCCGTTGAAGCCGGCCTCGACCTGGTCGTAGGCGTCCAGGGCAATGCCGAGCACCTGGCCGCCGCCGCCTCCAGGGGCGGAGTCGCAGCGCTGTTTCTGCCCGATGCCGAGGCCGCGGGCCGCTGGCTCAGGCAGAATCTGCGCAAAGGCGACGCAGTGCTGGTTAAAGGCTCCCGCGGCGTGCATCTGGAACGGGCCATCGAGGCGCTCAATAGGCAATAAGTTCCCGGCTAAATCCGTGGGCTTCCACAGCCAGAATGCCCTCCAGCCTTGTAAAATCAAGCTGAAACCAGCCTCATCTCCGGCTTGGGAGGCCCCTTGTTTTACTGGCTGCTCTACGAGAAGCTGTTTCCGTTCTTTCACCCGTTCCGCGTCTTCCGATACCTTACCTTCCGCACCGCCTTTGCATCGCTTACAGCGCTGATGATTGCGCTGTTTATCGGTCCGTGGGTGATTCGCAAGCTGCGCAAGTTTCAGATCGGCCAGTTCGTGCGCGACGACGGGCCAAAGTCGCACCTGAAGAAGACCGGCACCCCCACCATGGGTGGCGTGCTGATTATCATTGCGATTTTGCTGCCTACGGTGCTTTGGTCCGATCCCGCCAACCCTTTTGTATGGATTGCCGTCTTTTCCACCCTGGCATTTGGCGCAATCGGCTTTGCCGACGACTACATTAAGGTCATTCAGAAGCGAAGCCTGGGTCTGACGGTGCGCGCCAAGCTGCTGTGGCAAGGCCTCGCCGGGGCAACGGTGGCGGTTTCCCTTGTGCTTCTGGATAAATTCAAGCTCTTTTCCACGCAGTTGACCGTGCCGTTCATCAAGAGCTGGCGTCCTGACCTGTTGTGGCACGCCTGGCCCAGCACCATCCCTCACCTGGGCCTGCTGGCCTTTCTGCCCTTCATCGCTTTTGTCATCTTCGTGTTGATCGGTTCGTCCAACGCCGTCAACCTGACCGACGGCCTCGACGGGCTGGCCATCGGCTGCACCATCGTCGCCGCCGGCGCCCTGACCGTGCTCACCTACGTCAGCAGCAACGTGGTTTTTGCCGACTACCTCGAACTCCAGCACATGCCAAAAGTGGCCGAGCTGACCGTCTTCTGCGGCTCCATGGTGGGCGCTTCCATCGGCTTTCTCTGGTACAACGCCCATCCGGCGGAAATTTTCATGGGCGACGTGGGTTCGCTGGCATTGGGCGGGGCCATCGGCACGGTCGCCATCATCATCCGCCAGGAGCTGCTGCTGCCCTTCATCGGCGGCATCTTCATCCTCGAGGCGGTCTCCGTCATCCTTCAGGTCGGCAGTTACAAGTTGCGTAACAAGAAGCGAATCTTCAAGATGGCCCCCCTCCATCACCACTTTGAACAAGTGGGCTGGAGTGAATCCAAGACCATCGTCCGCTTCTGGATCGGCGCCCTGGTGTTTGCATTGTTTGCACTCACCACGCTGAAATTGCGTTAAACCTGCTCCAGGCAGCGCACAATATTAAGAAGCCCGAGGACAAGACTCCATGATGGAACTCAAAGGCAAAAAAGTTCTGGTTGTCGGACTGGGAAAATCCGGTCTGGCAGCTGCGTTGTTTCTCCGCCGCCGCGGCGCGCAGGTCACGGTCTCCGACGTACGCTCGGCCGAGGCATTGGCTAAGGAGATTCCTGCCCTGATCGAAGAGGGCATCATGGTCGAGGCCGGCGGCCACGGCCTGCTCACCTTCCGCCGCCAGGACCTGATTGTCGTCAGTCCGGGCGTGCCGCTGGACACCCCAGAACTGGCACAGGTGAAGAGCTTCGGTTTGCCTGTCATTGGCGAACTGGAATTGGCCGGCCGCTTCCTCAAGGGCAAGATCCTGGCCGTCACCGGCTCCAACGGCAAGACCACCACCACCACGCTGCTGGGAGAAATCCTTACGGCTGCCGGACTGCCCACGCTGGTTGGCGGCAACATCGGCGTCCCGGTCGTGGCTCTGATCGACTCCAGCACCGATGAGACCTGGTCGGTCCTTGAGGTCTCCAGCTTCCAGCTTGAAACCACGGAGCAGTTCCATCCCTTCATTGCCGTGATTCTCAACATTACCCCCGACCACCTGGACCGTCACGGCAGCTTTGAAAACTACGCCCGCATCAAGGAGCGCATCTTTGCTCAGCAAACCGCCGAAGACTGCCTGGTGCTGAACGCCGACAATCCGCGCGCCGTCAAGGCCGCCGTGCATCCAGCCGCCAGGGTCTATTGGTTTTCCATTGAGCATCCGGTCCCGCAGGGGGCTTGGTTGGAGTCGGGGTATGTCGTCTATCGCTCCGCCGGGAATGCGGCCACGGAAACTGTGATGCCTTTGAGCGGCATTCCCCTCAAGGGCGCGCACAACGTCGAGAATGTGCTGGCCGCGGTGGTTGCCGCGCGCCAGGCCGGCGTGCCGGCCGATGTGATTTGCCGTGCCGTCGAGAAGTTTCAGGCCGTCGAGCATCGCCTGGAGTACGTCGCCACGCGCAAAGGCGTCGAGTTCTACAACGACTCCAAGGCCACCAACGTGGACGCCACCGCCAAAGCTATCGCCGCCTTCAGCAGCGGCATTCACCTTATTCTCGGCGGCAAAGACAAGAACTCCGACTACACCCAGCTTGCCGATCTGCTGCGCCAGCGGGTGAGCGCCGTCTACACCATTGGCGCGGCGGCGGCCAAGATCGAGTCGCATTTGCGCGGCGTGGTCTCTATCTACTCCTGCGAAACCATGGACAAGGCCGTCGCCGCCGCTGCCGCCGCTGCGCGTCCCGGCGAGTTTGTGGTGCTGGCCCCCGCCTGCTCCAGCTACGACCAGTTTGAAAACTACGAGCAGCGCGGCACCGTCTTCAAGCAACTCGTCAAGGATTTGAAGGAGTGAACCATGGCAAAGCGCATTGGCGGCGATAAATGGATGTTCTTCACCACCGTGCTGCTGGTCGTGGTGGGGCTGGCCATGATCTTTTCCGCCTCGGCCGTCGTGGCGGCCGAGGGAAAGTTTCACTCTCCATACGCCTTTGTCGGCAAGCAGGCTCTTTGGGCGCTGGCCGGGTTGGCGGCCCTGCTGCTCCTCTCGCGCCTCGACTACTCGGTCTATAAATCCCCGCGCTTCATCTTCCCCGCTTTCTCCCTCGCCACCATCTTGCTGGCGCTGGTTTTCCACTATCCCAAGTCGAACAATGCCCATCGTTGGATTCGCTTGGACGGGTTTTCCTTTCAGCCGTCGGAACTAGCCAAACTCATGCTGGTCCTCTTTCTCGCCTGGTTTCTTTCCACCAGGCTCGACAAGATCAACAAATGGAGCACCCTCTGGCGCGCCAGTTTCATTCCGCTGGTATTCATCGCTCTGATCGTTGTTGAGCCCGACCTGGGCACCGCGCTGGTCATGGCCGGCGTCACCGCCATGATGTTGTTTCTGGCCGGCATGGCATGGAAGTTCCTGGTTGGCGGAGTCTGCGTCTCGCTGCCTATTCTGATTTGGGAACTCTTCTGGGTTTCTTGGCGAAACCAGCGCATCCAGGTTTTCGAACGTTTCTTGCTGCATCCAATCTGCGATCTCAAGGATCTCAAGGAGACAGGGGCTGCCGGCTACCACACATGCCAGTCGCTGATTGCCGTCGGTACAGGCGGAGTGGCCGGACTCGGTTTTATGGATGGCCAGCAGAAGCTCTTTTTTCTGCCCGAGCCATACACCGACTTTATCTTCGCCAACATCGCCGAGGAGATGGGATTCATCGGAGCCATCGTCCTCCTCGCGCTCTTCGTCTTCTTCGGCTATCGCGGCCTGCGCATCGCCTTTCGTTCCCAGGATCCTTTCGCGCGCCTGGCCGCCTTCGGCATTACCATCACCATCCTGCTGCAGGCCTTCTTCAACATCAGCGTAGTCATCGCCCTGCTGCCCACCAAGGGCATTCCCCTGCCGCTGATCTCCTCTGGAGGAACCTCGCTCCTCTTCACCCTGGCCAGCATAGGCATCCTGCTCAACATCAGCAGGAAGGTGGACTAGGAATGAGCGGGTGATGGGTCTGTTTCTGCATTGTTGTCATATTGAATTGAATGACACCCGATTATAATAGCGGTAGAATCATCTCCTGCCTCGTTGTTGCCATGAAATCTCACACAGTTCCGGAGAAGCTCCTCAAACAGTTCGCGTTTAGACATCCAGTCAAAGGTTTCAAGCTCTGGCGTTACCAGAAGGATAAAGAGCCTTACTGGGATGTTTCGCCAACGAAGGCGACCGTGGTTGATGGCCAATTTTTTGACCCGCGCAATAGCGTCAGGGAAGCGATCATTGAGTCAAGTCTCAATCAGCGATTCGAGAATCCTGTCCATGACTTCAT
>Ga0326728_10010168_pt1 | contig 22167 bp, 32 predicted proteins | sample MB3enrmetagenome_FD_207602 | JGI IMG/M metagenome (GOLD analysis project Ga0326728, IMG submission 207602) | Lab enriched peat soil microbial communities from McLean, Ithaca, NY, United States - MB31MN | ecosystem: Environmental > Terrestrial > Soil > Wetlands > Peat | place: USA: New York... | reverse complement strand
CCGCAAGTCTTCCGAAAAAGGCTTCGCCATCCCTGCTGGCCTCCTTCCCAGCACGAATGGTGAATCACAACTCGCCCGATTCGTTCAATCCCCCATCGATTCTGACTATTCGGGACCCGCTCTAGGCACGCGCCAAGCGACAGCGCGGTCAGCGGCTCGCAACCTTACGAGAGCGGTCACCCTTTGCCCCGTTTGAACGAGCGGCCGCCGCCTTGTAAAGCGGTCGGCCCCAGCCGGCAATACGGGCCCCATCTATTTGCGGGAGCCAACGATGCCGGACACCAAGGCTCGCACGTACCAAGGCCCGCACGTAGAGGTCCACGTTCAATGCGGGCCAATGCAAGTTGAAGCCGACCCTGTCGACGAAGCTCGCATAAGCAATCCTCAACCGTTTTGTCGTGGCTCGCCGAGCAAGGGCGCCCGTTCAACGCGCGCGGCTGTCGCAAGAGCGGCGTCGAGCGTCGCAAGCGGCAGGCGCTCGCGCCGCGCCAGCTCAAGGTAGGCGGCGTCGTAGACTGTAAGCCGGCGCCGGCGGGCGAGCATGAGAACGTCGGCCTCATCGGGCGACCGATCGACCGTTACGTTCAGGCGCGCAAGCCCGCGCAGAAAGGCCGCTGTGTCGCTCTCCGTCAGGCGTCCGCGACGCTCGTTCACGACGAGGGTGTTGCGTACTTCGAACCACCACAGGCTTGGCACACGCGCTTCGTCGGTGCGGACGCACTCCAGCGCCAATGCCGCGACGGGATGGTCCTCGTCCTCGAAAGCCCAACACGCGGCGACGGATGCATCGAGCACGAACGGCATCAGTACTTGTGCCCCTCGTGCCTGGCCGAAAGAAGCTCGTCGAGGGCGATCTTTCCGGTGCGCTGGCGCAATGCCTTGATGTTCTCGATCGCCTTATCGATTTCCGCTTGCCGCAGATGCGCCTCGGGCACGATCCGCGCGATGGCGCGGCCGTGCCGCGTAATCACCACGGTCTCCCCGCGCTCCACGTCGTCGAGGAGCTGGGGAAGGTGAGTTTTGGCCTCCGAGGCCTGAATTTCGCGCATGACGGGATACCGCAAGTTAAGATGGTCGATTCGACTAGTCGAAATTTACGGCAACGCGAACGAATCGTCAATAGAGCAGGATTTCACGACGCTCGGCCCAGCCGAACGACCATGGCGCAGAGCGCGGCGCTTAAGGCGGCGATCCCCGGCTACGCCGCCCACCCCTTCTTCTTGGCGACCTTCAAGGGAACGACGATCTCGGCGCCGTCGCTGTCGGGCAAGTCATTGATGGCCAACACGTGCGGGCGGTACACCCAGATCGTGCCGTTGGGCATCGGTTCGAAAAGCGTGATCCACTTGTCGCTCATCGAGCGCATGCGGACGGTGAAGGTGACCGTCTCGCCCGCACCGATGGGCTTCGGGTCCAACTTGAACTCTGGAACGACAACCGCCGGCTCGACCGGTCTCGAGCGCACGATCGCAGCACCCGTCGGGACCTTCACCAGGTCGTATGCGACATCCGGGTTGCTCTTTCTGAGCTTGTTGCGAGCGATGGTCGCGAGACCGAGGTTCGCATAAGTCGCTTTGGCTGTTTTGATCAACATGGCTCTAGGCTCCTTGCTTTCCGGCAGTCTCGATTTGACGGATCGAGAATTGGAACTTTGCGCGTATCGCGTTGAGGTGGTCGAGGTTTTCGCGGACGACATTCAGCAGTGGCGCGACGCCCTCGGGCGGGACGCCGGCCGTCATCATGTCGGCCTCGACGCCGAGGCGCTCCAACTCGGCCGATCCGTCCCATTCAAAGCGGCGGGACACCGGCGCGGCGTCGACATGAAAGGCGGCTATACAGGCGGCGTCCTTCGCGCGGTGCTCGGGGACATAGGCGGCCAGCGCGTCGCGGACGGCGTGGTTTTCGTGCGCGAAGCGATGGATGGCGGCCTTGCCGACCGCGGTGTGCTTGTCGAAGACATAGCTCGGGACCTCGCCGATCATCGTGGCGGGCGGAAGAGAGCAGTCGACAACGCGATGATCCCCGGCCGCCGATGCGGCGAGCCAGAGCAATGGCGTCATGACGACGATCGGCTCGCGGGCGCCCGTCGCGGCGATGCGGGTCGCCATGACCAGATCAGCCGGGACCCCAAGATGCCGGAATGCCGCCATCAAGCCGGGCAGGTCGCCGCGACCGATGCGATGTTTGCGCCCCCATTCGATGCCGCAAGCGCACCAAGCGGCGACGGCGCGCTCCGGCAACGGGCGGCTCGCATTCGCGACGACATCGATGCGCTGGGCGATCGTCATCGCCCGGATCCGAAGCCGCGCCGCCTCGAATGCGGGATGGCTTTGCGCGACGCCGATCAGGTGGTCGGGCGAGCGGTCCTTTGGGGCCTCCGCGAGCAACCGGGCGATAAGGCAGAGCACCCGTTCATCGCCGCCTTCGACGTTCGCGCGCCAGTTCGGGGCGGTACAAACCGCGGTCGTCTTGATCAGCGCGTCGACCGACGCGACGCCGACGTCTTCGAAGGCGATGACGAGGAAGCGCCGCCATATCGCATTGCCGCGCAGCTGGCGGAGGGTGACCGCCGCCCGTTCGGCCATCTCGGCGTCGCCTCTACGGATCGCCTTCTGGAGCAACGACGAGGCGATCCACGGGTCGATCACGAGCGGCCGCGGGATCGGCGATGAAAAGAGGTTGAGGTCGCCGCTCTCCAACTGGCCAATGCCTAAAAACAGATCGCGCATGAACGCTCGATCAGAATAATTGTCTATGTAATTACAATAGCTTATGCCGACGTGAAAGCAATGGAATTATGCTAAGAAATTCGCGTCGGCTTGTAAATATGCAGGAACGCTGGGCTGGAATGCAGGGCCGCCCAAAGAGCAAATGGCGGCTCTCGACCGGTTGTAGTCTTTCGTCGCCGAGCGCCGGACGACCCGAGTTGACCGCACGGGCGGTCATCCGATCCCCCGTCGAAGGCCGCGAGCTGGGCCCGGAAATGGCCTTCGACAAGTTGCGAGTCCGCTTTTGTCAACGCGCTCTTCCCGGACAAGCTCTTGCGAGCCCAGACGGCCGCCTCTTCGTCCGATCGAAGGCGGTCGATCTCGACGATGAGCCGGTCGCGCAGCGCCGCGGATTGATCGGGCGCCAGCGCCGGCTGCGATAGGGGAGCGAGCGCCGGTCACCTCCGGGGCTCCGCCGGCGACGGAAGCGTCGCAATTCGGGGATCGCTGTGAACGCCCGCCGATTGGCACAACGCCTATGTCGTCGCCGCTCGCCAGCGGGACGGCGCTGATTTACAGCCGCGTTTGAAAAGTCGCTGGCGGGGCAACGAATTTTAGGCGCGCTCAAAGATTTTTGCCCGCGCCGCGCTGGCGAGAAAGGCCGAGCGGGTCAGGCCGCGTTCCTTCGCGGCGGAATCGATCGCGTCGAGCAGCGCCGCATCGAAGCTCACGTTCGCGCGAACGGTGCGGCCGGAGTCGAGCAGAAGCGGGATCATGACGGCGCTTTCGCCGGTGCCGATTTCGCCGGACGCGACGATCTCGGACAGCGTCGAGGCGCGCGGAATGGCAAAGCCGCCGTCGCGCTTATGCGCGATGACGTCGCGCAGCGCGGCGGCGACATCGGCGATCGCCGCCTCCGGCGTCGCGCCGCCGCCGACGCAGCCGAGAATGTCGGGGACGCGGACGCCCCATACGTCCTTCGCGCCGTCGAGAACGCCAATATAGTAAATCATCGCGCCGCCCCTTTTTAGCTCAAATCCAGCCCGCCGCTTTCGCGATCGATTGCGCCACGCCGGGCGACAGTTTCCGATGAGCAGCGGGCAGGATATTGACGCTCCTCCACCACGCTGCTTCATCGCCGTGCTAGTGCAACTCGTCGTGATGAAGCCGACAGACGGGAACCGTGAATTCGTCGCTGACCTTGCGCCCGAGCGCACGCGGCCGCGCGAAGCGCAGATGGTGGGGATCGGCCGGCGATCGCCGGCGCAGAGACGGTGGCTGCGATCAAGAAGACGCTCGGCGGCTGAGCGCGCGCTCCACGGTTTCGGGCGCGTAATCGATCACCGCGAGAAGCGCCCGCGCTGGGGTGTCGGGTTGACGGCGCCCTTGCTCCCAATCTCGGATGGTCGCCGCAGAGAGGCTGAATCGCCGCGCGAACTTGTCCTGCGACAAGCCGAGCCGTCGTCGGATGGCGGCGACGTTGACGCGGTCGGGGACGAACGCGCGCGCAGGGGACGCCTCTCCGCGCGCGATGGCGAGCGCCTCGGCAGCGCTCTCGATGAGTTCATGTCCAAGCTTCGTCATGTCCTGCTTCCTTTTCGATAGGCGTCCGCGATCTTCGGCAAGATGTGCGCCAGTTCGTTTCTCTCCGCCGCCGTGAGATTTTCCCGCTGCCGCTTGTCGATCAAGGCCGGGAGAAACACCGGAGCATCGGAGCCGCCGAAATAGTGAATCGTCCGATATCCGCCGCTTTTCCCACTCCCCGAGCGCGCGAAGCGCAGCTTCCGCGCGCCACCCGTGCCTGGCATCAGGTCGCCGCGGCGGCTCCGCCGCAATGGCGACGGCGATCGCCCGAAGCTCTTCCTCGCTCAGTCCCGCCGCGTCGGCCTGACGTTGAAAAACCGACGTGAAGAGAACCGTGTGCATGTCTCATTTATAAGGCATTGCCGTACCTTGATCAAGGAAAATATGCGGCAGAGCCGCATAATCGCAACCGACCACGGCGCACGGCGGCGAGCGCGGGGCGCAGTTCCACGCTCATCAGCAGATCGTCAGCGGCGCGGCATTTATTTCCGTTCGCCATCGCCGCGATGACGACGCTCGTGACCGCCCATTCGCCGCCGAGTTCCGCGCGGGCCCGCTTGCCGCTGAGGACGACCGCCACGAGGCCCAACACCTTCGGGTCAGCTATGCCGACGTCTTCGAAGGCGATGCCGCCACAACGCCGCCATATCCGGTCCGGGGCGCCGACAAGCAGGGTCGCGCCCGCCCGCAAGGCGAGGTCCGCTCGACCGCGGCGCACGGCTTTCTGCAGCAACGCCATCGCCCGCCAGGGCGAGATCGGCAGAGGCTGGGGCGCCGGGGGCCGGTCGCTTCGGGCTATCCGCCGGGCGAGATCGTCGCGGAAGTCGTCGAGAATATTGCTGCGCGTCAATGGTCCTCTCCTTAGATCAAGGGGCGACCAGTGACTTCTGTCCCGCTAATAACGTTATACCTTTGGCGTTACAAAGAAAGGGGTTTTCGCCTCGAGGCCCAAACGCAACTCATCGCGGCAGGCTCGGAAATGGCCTTGTGGGAGCCGGGGCGGACTGCGAGCCCATCGCGCGAACCGGCCTCTCGAGTCGACCCGATCCGAGTCAATTAATCCAATGGCCTATCACGTCGATCGGTAACTGGGGCAAATTCCCGGGCAAGGTGTCGCAGCATTTCCATTTTGCAATTGCGAGATTGAGGAAAATCAACAGGTTGCCGTTTCAGTGGAACGCCCGTTATGGCGTCATATCGCGATCTGCCCGGCAATTTGCCCCAGTTACGTCGATCGGCGTTGGGACCCCGCGACGTTTCACAATCTGGCTGTGCCGCATTAAAATCGCGTCGACGACCTTTGGCGCGATCTTGAGCCGGCTCGGTGCCGCGCAGGATGAAGTCTGTGGCGAGCGAATTGAGCGCCCGGCGCTGTTCGCCTCCCCGCATAAGCGCCGACGCGTGGGCGGATTGCGAACTACGTCATGGCGGAGTTTTCCAAAGACCTTTCTGGATTCGGCGAGCAAGCCGGGACAATCGTCGACACCCGGTGCGCGCGGATGGAGACCTGGGCTGGGCAACTTCCTACGGTATTAACGGGATTTCCGTATATTACGGCACAATCGAGAGCGGTCATGACCGCCACCGTGCTCGCCGCGCAAGTTTCGAAGAATTTCGAGGCCAACCAAGACACCGCCGTCCGAGACCCGGTCATCATCAACATGAAGAACGGACGACCCCGCGCTGTGCTGACGGCGGTGAAAGAGATTGTTGAGGCGCGGTTGCGTAATTCCAAGCCGTCAGGGTGTCTCGGCTTGGCTGGCGTTCGGCTGATGCAGCACCCGCCGATGCGACCCTTGCGGTATTAGCGGGATTTCCGTATATCACGGAACAATGGAGAGGGCTCATGACCGTCACCGTTCCAGCTGCGGAAGTTTCGAAGAACTTCGGGGCCTATCAAGACGCCGCGGTCCGAGAGCCGGTGATCATCACAAAGAACGGGCGACCCCGCACTGTGCTGATCGCGTACGAGGATTTCGTGCGTTTGTCGAAAGGAGAACGGCGCGCGGAGCCGACAAGCGAATCGCGTCAACCCGACAGCGCAGCCGTCGAAGGCGCCGAGACGGAGCGGGGTTTGGATCATCTCAGTCCCGAGGCGCGGTCGCTAGTCGACTTGGCCTGCGATATCTTGACGCGCCGATAAGTGGATTTTCCGCCTGACTACGGCGAAGATCGCCGAGGATCGGAGGAGACCATGACCGGACGAACGCGACGGAAACACACTGCGGCCTTCATGAGGCGCAACAAAAAGGCCGCCTCAATTGACGGCCTTGGCATTGACGGATGTGCCGTCGAAAGTTTGAGCGCTCAGCGATGGACGCAGTTCAACGAGATTTCAGATGAGCGCTGACGTTCATCCGCAGGACGGAATTCTGAAGAACCCAGTCCTTGAACACGTCCTCGCTCCATTCTCCAGACGCCAGATTCACCATGGCATCGGCTTCTTCGCCTGAGGGAGGAGAAAATTCGACATCGTTGAGATTCGGCAAGGCGCGAACGACCAAGAGCGCTGTTCTCTTATTGGCATCGACGAAAGGATGAGATGAAACGATCCCGGAGCCAACCGCGACAGTCGCGTCCACCAAGGATTCCAAAGAACCCGGTTCAGCCGAGCCATACGCCAAGCGAGATTCTGCGCGGCTGATCGCTCCTTCAAGGACAGCCTTATCGCGCAGACCTGTCGCGCCACCGTACTGAGCGACCAGGATGTCATGCAACAGCATGATTTCTCTGGTCGTTAGGGGCTTGAATTCCATATCCCGAACTATCGCATCGACAGTTCACGGAAGGCGTCGTCATGCTCTTCCATGAAAGACAATGCGTCCGCCACAATCGCGCCCATTCGGCTGTCGTCAGGGATGAGCACCACAGCGCCAGGCACGGGTGTAGCGATAAGGCGCTGACCACGGCTAACGCCGAGATGCTCCAGCGTAAGCTTCGGCAGAATCACGCCGCTGGAATCTCCAATGGCGCGCACGTTGAGAGTGGACGCTTTGTTCGGCATAGCGACCTCCGTTTATTGCAATTGACATTATAATACCGTTCGCCCGTTGTCAATGAAAATGACCAAACACAACCCGGCACAAGAAGCGCATTCAGCATCCTGGTTGTGTTTCAGCTTTTGAACAGGATCCCTCCCCAAAAGACGAGCAAGCCGCTGAAATTGCACATGAAGGTGCGCCGATGCTGGGGTCCCGATCGGCACCGATTGGGACCCTGCCAAATTGTCGAGATCGTAAACAGAATCAGCGCCCTACATTCATTCGGCACCCGGGTCCCACGTTCGCGCTGGAACACACCTATGGGTCAAGATCAATGAGTCTTGGTATTAAAGCGGCGGCCGCTGCGCGCCGCTATGTGCCGCGGATCCCTCAACCCACTCCAAGCGCCGTGGAACCCTTAGCCGCGGGCAGAGGCGCTTGCGCACAAATGACCGTCCCGATCAATCCGTTCGAGAGGGCGCAGCACCGCTATACAAAACTGTTTGTGCGTTCCGTCGAATGACGAGGTCCAATAGCTGAGGAAGAGCCTCGGTCACGGCGCAGTGATCTCAACCTTGGTCCAGGCGCCAAAGACGCCCTCCCTCTTCGTCAGCAGGCCATGACCGTGAATCTGGGCGGTCGCAACCAGCAATGCGTCATGGAAGCGATGTCGGGGCGGACCCGCCTGGCAATAGGGCAGCAGGGTTCCGGCGCGCAGCGCGATGTTGCTGTCAATCTCGTGGATTCTGTCGGCAAAGTCAGAGACGAGGCCCTCCAGCCATCGGCCCAAGACCTCGGCGCGCTTCGTCTGGCTGGAGGGGATTCGTGCGATCGCCGCCTGGAGTTCAACGAGGGAAGCCGCCGAGAGAAAGATCGGATCGTCGTGAGCCTCGATCCACTTTCGAAAGCTTTGCGAGGGCCCCGGCGCCAGGCTTTTGAACAGGGCGGTGTCGATGAGCCAGGTGGTCAAGGCGGCCTTCCTATTTCGAGATTGATCTTGGTCAGAAATCAACGGCAAGGTCGTGCGGAAGAGCCAGCAAGGCTTGCCGGAATTCCGATGGGTTGGAACGGCTTTCCTTCTCGTTTTCCGGGACAGCGGCTATGACCGCGACCGGTTTGCCGTAATCCGTGAGTAGAGTGGGCTCGCCCTTGGCGGCTGCGCGGGCGAGCGCGGAGAGGCGCGCCTTGGCTTCCCGGATCCCGACCGATTTCATGGGTGGTTCTCCCTGTTGAGGGGCATCGTACAGCGCAGCGCCAAAAAGATCGCTGTGACCACATTCTTGCCGACGAAAATGCGCGAGACAAGGGTGTGACTACATTCAATCGCGATCGCCAGGTGGTCGGCGTGTGGGCGACCGCATTTTTTGGCCGCGCGCGGGGCGCATGCCCGACGCGTGACGATGCCGCTACTGTGGGCTTTAGAATCGCCGGAAGGTGTGACCACATCTGGACTGGCGCGGCACGGCCTCAGCCGGAAGTGTGACCACATTGCTCCCCCCCGATTGAGGGCGCGGCGAAGGTATGACTCCAATTCCTCCCGCCATTGTCCGACCAGCGAGGCGGGGACCAGCACCAACGCCCGCTCGGCCATGCCGCGCAGCAAGTACTCCTTGAGCGCCATGCCGGCTTCGACCGTTTTGCCGAGGCTGACCTCGTCGGCGAGCAGCACGCGGCCGCGGAACTGCTTCAACACCTTGCGCACGGTCTCGGTCTGGCGCCAGAAAGTCTCGATGCCCTTGAGGTCGCCGAGCCGTGCGTGAATTGTCATTTCAGTCCTGGCGGCGTCCAATCGCTTCCGATCATTGTCGGGAGGTCTGTCCCGTCGGGAAGATCGGAGACAACGCGAGCATCGGTTGGACGCCTGCCGGACTTCGACGGATGCGTCATTTCGTAAATTATGGCATCGGCGGATTTGACCACGCCGACCCGCTCAAGTCCGCGCAGCAGCCCGACGGTCGAAAGCACATGCAGGTTGGGCGGCTTCCGGTAGACGTGCCAGCCGGCGTCCTCGAAGAGCAGCGCTACGGGATCGCCAGGCGCGAGATAGCGCCGCAAGCCGTCGTCGGACGACAAGAAGTCCATGATGGCAAGTTCACCCGCGTTCTTCTTTGGCTTTTCGCCCCGCGCACGCTTCGCGCGCTCCATTTTCCCTATGTCCGTCGGTTCGACGATAAACGGCGGCTGGTTTCGGTCTATGAATTCTTTCACCGCCTTGTCTTTCGGACAAGACGTATCGCTCGTCATCTCGTCGTAAACCGCGTCCACGACGACGATCTTCATGTCGAGCGTCAACAGGTGTGAAAGCTGATCGGCGACCCACAAGCTGTTGAACGGCCCGGCGTCCGCGATCACGATGATGCAACGTTTCACGACTGGTTCCAGAGCTTCACGAAGGTCGCCACTTGATTCTCGATCTCGTCCGGCCGTTGGATCGGCATGGGAAGATCGGCGTCGCCGAGGGCGACAAGAAGCTCGGCGTAATCGCGGAGGCCGAGCAGTCGGATAGCCTCGTCTCGCGCCAGAAAACCGCGCGAATACGAAACCAGCGGATCAGACGTAACGGTGTCGTTCGGGTCGGATGTCACAACCCTCAAGTGTTCGCGAACGATCGCGGTCATGGTCGTCCCATGGGCGGCAGCATAGGACTTGGCGCGCGCCACCAGATCCTCCGGCAAGTTGAAGGTTGTGTTCTTGAGCATGACGAACCTCGCTAGCATTGTCACATATATATGTGATTACGCGAATTGTCAATGTTTAGCATCTCGCGATTCCCGGGTCTAAGGGGATAAGCCGTTGGGGCGATCTTCCTGTCCCGCCAACCTCCCTCCGTCGGCGCTCGGTGCGGCCTCGGGCGGCGCGGCTGCGCGCGGCGCGTCCGGCGCCCGTTCGGGGTGGTTGCGCCGCCACAGCGCGAGCGCGATGGGCGCGGGGTCGATATTGACGCTCTTCCACCACGCCGCTTCGTCGCCCTGCTTATGCAATTCGTCGTGGTGGCCGCGACAGATAGGAACCGTGAACTCGTCGCTGACCTTGCGCCCCAGCGCGCGTGGTTGGGCAAAGCGCAGATGGACGAGTTTGTCTTCCGTTGGAACTGGCGGCGGCATTACCGGTCGGCGTTCGACCTGCTGCTCGGCATCGGCCTCAAGAGCGCGCCGATGGACTATTGGGCGCTCATCGGCAGGCCCTCGCCGAACGTTATCGTTTGACGCCGACCTGCCTTTGGAGTCCCCGAGCCTCAAGGAACCGTTGGGCGATCCTTCTCATGAGGCCGGGTGGAGCTACGCCGAACTCGAACCTGTCGGTTCCCGGAATCAGGCTGAGATCGCCGTTGGGCCAAATGTCGGCGTTGAACTCGGAAACTACGACCCAAGACGGTTCCTCGGGATCGAGGCCGCACGCTCTTTTGTCGTCGGCGGTCAATTCCACAGCGATGTCGCCAGAATGTCGGGGACGTCTAGTAATCGGAAGCGCGATCACGTCGCCGGGCGCCATTTTCAAATGGCCGGCGACATTGAGGGACGTGTCGGCGCCTTCGGCGACGCGCGCGATAATGCAGGCTGGACGGTCCTTCGCAGGATCGATTCGCCCGCGGCGATAGTCGTCCAGCCATACATAACCGTAGCGGAAAACAAGTCCGGGATCCGGGTTAGGAACGCGGGCCATTCATCGGCTGGCTCTCTACGTCAAGCGTATCGGCGTCAAGCTCCGCGAGGGCTTCGATCTGGCTGACGACAGAGCCGGGCAGTTCGACCGCCGCTCCGACTATCCTGCGCCGCCCTCTGAGCCGGTCGTATTCCTGCATGGACATGACGACCAGCCGCGGGCGGTCATGGTAGGTGATGATTACTGGCTCCACCATGGCCGCCTCTTGCAACACCGCAGCCTGCTTCTGCATGTCCTGGGCTCTGAACGTCTGCATTGCAACGTCCTCCTAAATTATATAAATTAGATACTTTAAGCCGCAAAGCAAGCGATTTCTTCACCCGATTCCATCCCGGCTTCTGGCCACAAACCGTGGTTACCGTAGCCAAGGCGATAAGCCTTTGCGGCAGCGCCGCATAGTCGCGCTGCCGACTCTCGGCGCGCAGCGATCCCCGGCTGTCCCGTAGAGATGTCAGGATCACGCGGGCTTCCTTCGCCCGCAAGGTCTGCGCAGGCGCCGCGCCGCGCATCCTTCTCTGCCGGCGCCGCGATCTTGCCGTCGCTGCGTCGAGCGTCAAATCGCATTGAACCGTCTCCCCTTTATCGCGTCGAAGTCAGCCCGCTTTTGATGATGGACGCGCACGCGCCGCCGCGGCCTCAAGACCGGTCGCCATTTTCCGCGCTCGCGGCGGCCTCCGGCGGCGCGTCCGGCGCGGGGTCGGGGCGCGTGCGCCGCCAAAGCTCCAGCGCGATGGGGGCGGGGTCGATATTGACGCTCTTCCACCACGCCGCTTCGTCGCCCTGTTTGTGCAGCTCGTCGTGATGAAACCGGCAGACCGGAACCGTGAACTCGTCGCTGACCTTGCGCCCAAGGGCGCGCGGCTGCGCAAAGCGCAGATGGTGGGGATCGGCCGGCCGGCGTGCGGCCGCACACGATGCAGGGCTGCGCGGCGACGAACTTCCGATGCTCCTTGTCGCGAAGCCGAATGGGCTTCGCCGAGAGACCGGGCTGCGGGGCGACGACGGCGTGGGCGACCGGTCGCGCGCGCTGCTCCGCCTCCTCGCCGTCCAAAGGGCCCGCCGCCGGCTCGGGTGAGCTTTGACAGCCTTCCGCTCGCTCGCCATCGGCCGATCCCTCGTCAAACGCCGCGAGCCGGGCGCGAAAGTCGTCGTCGACGCGCTGCGCGTCCGCCTTCGTCAGCGCGCCCTTCGCCGACAGCGCGTCGCGAGCCCAGACGGCCGCGTCTTCGCCGGATTGCAGGCGGTCGATCTCGGCGACGAGGCGATCGCGTTGGCGCGCGGATTGTTCGACGGTCAGCGCGGAATTCGCTAGCGGCTGAGGCGGCGGCCCGCGCCGAGGCTCGGTCGGCTTCAACGCTGCGGCGCGGCGCGCTTCCCCATTCGGGCGCCGATCGTCGTCGGACGGCGGGTTGGCGTCGGCTTTCTGGACGACGTCGAGGTCCGGCGCATCGAGATCGTCCTCCCCCGCGATGCCGACCAGCGTGAAAAGGGCATAGCGACGGGCATAGGTCAGCGCCGCCCCCATGCGACGCGGCGCCGCGGTTTCGCTCACGGCGCACACCGGCCAGTCCGACGACAGCCATTCCCCCGAGGAATGGGCAAGCGTCGTGGTCAGGCGGATCAGTCCGGCTTCAAGATCGATCGCGGTCGTCTGCACGGTGGCGATCTCATATTTGCCAAGCGACTTGCGCACGATATCGAGGCCGCTCGAAAGCGCCGCGTAGCGAAAGGTCCGATCGCCCTCGCGCGGGTTGGCGAAGCGGATGGTCGCGGTCAGCGACTTCTCCGGATTGGCGAGTTCGGCCTGAGCTTTGGCGAGCGCGGCGGCGATCGCCCCGATCGTCTCACTCGACCGACGCATGGCTCGCCTCCGTCGAGAGAAGATCAAAGCTGACCGCGCCGGATTTCGAGCGCTTGGCCCGGATCCCGTGGCCAAAGGCTTCCTTGGCGTCCTCGGGCAGCAGCCTTTTCAGCTCGGCCTTGGCCCGCTCATGGTCGACGAAGGCCGGCCGGGTGGCGCGGAACAGGCCCGCCATTTCCGCCCAGGAGTTGGACCCGCTCATATCGACGATCCGCACCGCCTCGATCGACGGGCGCGGCTCGACGCCGAATAGAATAAGGACGCTCGCCCGTCTCGACGCAGCGCCAAAATCTTCGCTCGGCGGTCAACAGCAGGTGCTGATAGAGCGAATCGGCGGCAATGGTCATCTCGATCCATTTGCCGCCCCCGGTGATGATCGACAGCGCCGCCGACTTGGCGTTGGTCACCCACATATTATGCTGCAGCTGGGCCATGTGCTTTTCGGCCGCCGCCTCTTCCGAGAACGACCATGGCAGCATGAACTTGGCTTCGAACACCGCGCCGACGCCCTCCACCATGCCGTCCAAGGTCGCCGCCATCCAACGATTCACGGGATGGCGGGCTCTCCGCTGGACGTCGGTGACGCGCCGGCCGGTATTGCGCTCATACCAGTCGCGATTGAGCGGCTCGGTCACGACGCCAAGCTGGACGATGAGGTTGGCGGAGAGGTCCTCGGGCTCGACTTCGCCACGCTTTTCGCGCCAGAGGCGGAGAAGGGCGCTCTCGTCGGCGCCCATGATGATGCGAGCATCGGAGCCGCCGATGAAATTGCGGCGGGTCTCTGGGGAATTTGAGAAAATCTGCGAATTCATGGTTTCTCCGACGCAGAAAGGGGGCCTGTGAGGTCAAGCGCCGTGCGATGGTTCAGTAACGCATCCTAGACGCGGATCGAGACGCATCGGCGATTTGGTATAACTGAGGTCATTGTGAATACGAAATCTGACACCTAATTCAATTGTAGCCTATTCCGTCGTAATTGCAATGAGAGATTTTATTGATTTTCGATTTTGTTGGTTACATTAATGGTCATTTACTTGCGATCATTTCGCGAATCTAGACATCGTGGGCCCATGGCGGGCGAAATTCGTGATCGGAGCGGCGGCGGCGCCGAAGTTTCGCTTTCGGACGTCCTTCTTTCCATCCGACGGCCCCGCGACGAAGATCGATTCAACGGGGGAAGAAGACCCCTCCGGCCCATCCCTTCCGGGCGGGCCGTCTTCACATGAACTCGCCGGATCGAAGTTGGGTTGGTGCGGAGCGGCATGACGAAGAGGCGACGCGCCCCGTCGAGACGCCAGCGCCGACGTCAAACTTAGTTTGACGAGACCGACCCGAACCCTTGGCTCGATCGCTCCGCGGGCCCGATCCGGATCGACAAACCCGCGCGCCGCCACCGGCGCTCACCGAAGCGGTTCGTATAATGTCTTCGTCTTGGCGACGAAACGAGACCCCGCGAGCGCAAGCGCCGGCTCGCCGCGCCGACGTCCTTTGGCGAGGCGGATATGATTTTCGACGCCATCGCGGCGCGGCGCGTCCTCGCGAAATTGGCGCCTCGCCGAACCGTCCGGCGAAGATCAATCCGGGCGCTTGGCGCCGTCCATCTTACTTGCCAGAATCGGTCATTGTCGAACGATCACGGTGAAAGAACGAGAACATTGCGTGAGTTTGGAACGGCGATTGGATCAATCCGCTGTCGTTGTCGCGCGCTTCTCTGTCGCTCGGGTCGAAAGCGACGTCAACGACGACAAATTCTTCCCGAACGGCCGCGCATGCACCATGACACCCCGGGACTGTTTCGGTTTATTGGCCTTTTTCTCTGTCGTTTTTTGGCGTTTTTCGAGTTCGGCTCGGAGCGCGAACATAGGTCGGGCGACGCCCGGCGCCTATGGAGAGTGGAGTAAGAATACCTATATATATCAATTAGTAAAGAATTATTTTCGCGTCGGCGCGCCATGCGCTTTCGGTTCAGAATTGAAGAATGTCGTCGCTCCCAAAAACGTGTCGTTAGGCGTTTATGACAATTTCGCGCGCCGGAGCGAGCTTCGAGGCCTGAAGGGCCGCCTTCGTGACGGCGACGGGGCGTGAACCCACCGCCATGGGGCCGTTTCGCTTGCCGCTCTCCGCGATCGACGCGCGCTGTCGGGAGGCTCGACACACGCGGCGAAATTCATGGAGAGGAGACCGGCTCCAGGTCATCCGCGGGCGCCCGGTCTCTTAGGCGGCGGGGGCGTCTCGTCTCGCCCGGCCTTTGCTGCCGCGCCGATCGCGCGGCCCTCAAGCCGATCAGGCCGCCGCGGCCAACGGCACGGACGTGCGCCTCGGCCCCAAGTTTGGCGCCTCTGACGGCGTCAGCTTGGTTGCGCAGCGACCCCCGTCGGCGTCGTCGGGGCCATCCCTCCCGCGCCATCGCCAGCGCCGTCGCGCGCCTTCTCCGCCTGTTCCGCGCGCGCGGCGAGTTCGGCCAACGCCGCCCCCTTTTCCGCCAATTCCTGCTGTCGCGTTTGCAGTTCCGCCGCGACGCCCGCGTGCGCCGCGCCCAATGCGTCACGCTCGGCGAGGGCGGCGGCGAGACTTTGCGCGAGCGCCTCCTTCTCGCGCGCGGCCTCCTCGCGCGCTCTTTCCGCCGCCTCCGCCCGCGCGGCGAGTTCGGCCTCGGCGACTCGTAGGCGCTCTTCGAGGTCGCCGAGCTGGTCTTTCTGCTCAGCGGCCTTTTGCCGTTCGGCCGAAAGCGTCGTGAACGCGCGATCCAATTCGTCCTTCAACTCGGCTGCGGTTTCCTCGGCTTCCGCCCGTAGCCGCGACTGTTCGTCCGCCAGCTCCGCAATGCGCTGTCGCAAGGCTTCCCGTTCGGACCGCAGCTCGCCGACTTCGTGCGCCGCTGCGGCGTAATTGGCCTCGGCAAATCTTTGGCGCTCTTCGAGGTTGGCCAAGGCTATCGCCTTTTCAGCCAGCTCCTGTTGCCGCGCTTGCAATTCCGCGATGATCCGCGCGCGCTCCTCGCCCAGCGCGTCGCGTTCGGCAACGGCAGCGGCGAGGGTCCCCGAGAGCGACTCTTTCTCGCGCGCGGCCTCGCCGAGCGCTCGTTCGGCCTCGCCAGCGCGCGCGTCGCGTTCGGCAACGGCGGCGGCGCTTTCGGCCAGTATCTCGCTTTGACGAACGCGTAAGAGATCGCGTTCGCTTCGAAGAGTGTCTGCTTCCTGCGCCGCTGCGGCCCGGAGCTGCCACGCCTCCGAGGCTCCAAAGGCCAAGGTCACGGCCCTTCCGAGCCGGGCATAGGCGTTCCTGATAGATGCCGTGAGGATCGCGTGGGCAGAGGCATTGAACAAAGCCGCGACGCGCGAGGGACACCTTTTGCCTACTCCCAGGACTCCCAAACCGTGACCATGAACAAAACTGAAGTGGGGGTATTGCTTGCACACCTCCGACCAGAACCGGTGCGCGCCGAATTCTCGCTCACGCACGTTTATGTCGTGAAATAAAACGACGGCTCGATCCGAAAGTTTCGGCAGCCAGGACTCGAAGTCGGCCTTCACATCATCGAAATGATGCCGGCCATCGATGTGCAGCAAGTCGACAGAACCGTCCTCGAAATACTGCAGCGCGTCCGCAAACGCCATTCTCATCAGGGTCGAGATGTCCGAATATTGCTCGCCATTATAGGCTTCAACGCCCTGATAGACTTCCTCGCCATAGAAACCAGCATGTTCATCGCCTGTCCAGCGATCGACCGCGAAGGCGGCTGTGCTCAATCCGGCCATTCGGATCGCCTGGCAGAACGCGAAATATGAGAATCCGTTGTGGGTTCCGAGTTCCACGAGCACCCTCGGCCCGAGCTTTTCGACCAGCCAGAAAGCGAATGGGGCATGTTCATGCCATGCCGACGGGACAATTTTCTCGGGCGACCGAAATGACAATGCCGATAAGAAGCTCTCGCGATCCGCCAAGCGCGTGAGCGGGGCTGCGGCGCCGACCGGCGCCGAAGGCGCCTTGCCCTCGACCTTTTCGCGAACCCGCCCGGAATTCGGGTGGCGCTTTCTCGGAAGCTGTGACCTCGCCATCGTCCTCTCTCTGTCCCCCCCGACAGGGTGCAGCAATAGTGCAATCTGCGCAGATCGACAAGCGACAGTTTCCTTCTGCTCGCGCCGCTCGAATCTGTTCGGGCTTTACCTGCGGTTTGGTCGTGACCAGTGCCGCGGCGCAACGCTTTGCCGCAGACGATCTGCTCAGCATCGGCCGCCCGCTGGGGTCTCTTGGCTGAAAAAATTTGCTCGCCTCGTCAATCGAGCTGCTGCTGAACTTGAAATGGACCAGCGTAGTCCCTGCGTGCATCAGCGTCGCTGATTCGATCGAGGGAAGGGAGGCGCTGGGACAAGAATATGGTTTCTATAAGGGTGATTGCAGCCACTTGTCCAAGTGGAAGACGTGGTGAGCCAGTAGGTCGGATTTAGCGCGCCAAAGCAGAAAGGGCGCGTGCAGATTGGCGTAGGCGGAAGCCATCAAACCACCAATCAAAACGTCTCTACTCGAGACGTTCACTCGTTCCGTTGCGTAGTGCATTTGTTCTCGGCTAAGGAATGACAGACCAGAGTGTGAATTGCAGGCAACACCGAGTGTCGTACCATGGAAATCTCGCTGAAGTTCCGGCTTCCAACCAGGCATAGCGAACAGATCGACGCAATAGGACGTGCCGTCAGACTGACACTCCATCCGATTTGGTAAGTACACTTCGTTAGGTTGTGACAAGGCGTTGAACATCATACAGGCTTTCAACACGTCGCTGGTGATCAGCACGTCATCCTCGATATTGAGGAAGTAGTCGTATTGATCCATGGCGTCAAACATACGCTCGATGCTTGCGTACACTATATGTTGGGCGTCGCTGATTTCATCAAGGTCAATATCGATCGGTAGCAAGGAAAAGTCCCGCAACCCGCAAACACGGATATCCAGGTCGAAACGTAGTGCGCGTATGCCGTCCAATGCCAATCGCACGACGTCGCCACGATCTTTCCGAACGCCAGTTGTGGATTTCCCGATGAAATTGCTATTGGTACCGAAGTAATGGTTGAAGTGGCACAGTATCTTGGGCTCGCTTGCGTGCGAAGGAGGACGATTGGAGCTGGGCATGGACAACCGGGTATCCTCCTTCAAATGCTATCCCGAAACGAGTTCGGATCACTCCGATGGAAGGGCATGGCGGCGAGAAAGCCAAAGCTCCCAATTGTCTCCGAGCGTGGTCACGGCGAGAACTTGCATTCCAGCCCGTGACCATTTTCGCCGCCAGCAAGCTGCCGCCATAGAAACGCGCTTGACGAAGGCGCTGTCGGATCATCCTGGCTCGGGCGCGATGATGCGGATTGCGGAAAATCAGGATCGAGACGTTGTGAATCGGGAACAACACATGAACATTTGGCTGGGCCTCTCCTTCCCGCATGTGCTGGCGATCCGAGCGCTATTTCGGCATGGTCGACGCCGTGCCGCCGAGTTTCGTCAAAGCGCCAGCGACCGCGCTCGTGCCGCTGCGGTGCATCCCCAGAACCAAGACGACATCGGACATGGTCTTCTCGTTTCCCGGCTTCAAGCGGCCTGAAACTCCTCTGGCCATCACGTCCGCCTATCCGCCCGCGTCTTGACGCGCGACGTCAACATCCTCTGACCGATAAGCACGAGGCGCCCCGCACCCTCAGCCAAGAGCCGCGATGAGCGTATCCAGCGAAAGCGCCGGATGGAAATACGGATCATCTTGAATCCTATCGCGCCAGCGCGCCCGAACATAACCGTGCTGTGTTTTGTAACGCTCGTCAAGACGAACTTTCGCGCGACGCGTAGCGGACTCTTGGCGGATCAACCGGACGGTCGGATCGCACAGCGTTCGCCATCCGCGCTCCGCCAATCGCGGGCATAGATCGACGTCGTTGAGGTCGACCGGCAGGTTGTGTTCGTCGAAGCCGCCGACGGCGAAAAACTTCTCGCCTTCGACCGGCAGGCAAGCCGCCGTCACCGCGCTGACTTCGTGCGGCGAACACAACCGGCCGAAATACCCTGGATCGGAAGCGGCGAGGCCGCATTGAAAGTGGCCCGCCAAGCCATCCACGCTAATGACGACGCCGGCATGTTGGACGCGCCCCTTCGGATACAGGAGTTTCGCGCCCACGGCGCCGACGTCGGGTCGGCTTGCAAAAGCGAGCAAGTGTTCGAGCCACGACGCCTCCATGACCTTGGTGTCGTTGTTGAGAAACACGAGGAACCGGGCGCGCGATTTGGCCGCCGCTTCGTTGCAGAGGCGCGAATAATTGAACGGTTCGGGCATCCGAATGACTTTGCAGTTCGCCTCCTCGCCGAGTTTGGAGAGATGGGCTTTGGTTTCCGGGCAAAACGGGATGATGCCGCCCGGGGTTACGAGATGATGCCGCCCACAGATTCTTCGGCAAGCATTCGGCGCCTTGCTTTTGTCACAGGTCTCTTTGCATGACCGCTGTGGCGCGCCAAGGGACCCGCAGGGAATGACAAATCCTTGTCGCGCCAACGAATTGGCCAATGCCCGAGCCCGAATTCATCGTCAAGCGTGCGTCAGAGCGGATTTTGGACATAATTGACGTGAATCTGCAGCAGTTCCATCGAAGCGAGAATTTGGCCGCAATTCAAAGTGAATTGACAGACTGAAAAACATGACCCGGAAACAACATCCGAGCGCGCGCACGACGCCGGAACTGCGGCGCGAGATCCAACAACGAAGTTCAGAGTCGAATAGAGAGCTCGCCTTCTGGCTGGGGCTCAATCCGAAGACCGTCGGCAAATGGAAACGCCGGCGCACGACTGCGGACGCGCCCATGGGCCCGAAACGTCCGACCTCGACGGTGCTCAGCGCCGGCGAGGAAGCTCTGATCGTGCTCTTCCGAAAACACACGCGCCTCGGGGTCGACAATTGCTTGAAGCGCTTGAAGCCGATGATCCCCAAACTCAGCCGTTCGGCGCTTCACCGATGTCTGAAACGCTACGGCGTCAGCCGGATCCCCGAGGGCCACGCTGAAAAATTGTACGAAGTCGAGCACTGGCGAGATTCAGGTTTTGTCACGTTGAGAGCTGTCGCGTTGCCGGAAAGCGGCGGCGAGGTCTATCTTCTTAGCGCCATCAGCGACCTCACGAGATTCGTATTCGCCAAAGTCGTCGACCAGTTGAGCGCATACGAGGCCGCCGAGTTCCTCGAAGAATTGATTGCGCGGGCGCCGTTCCGGTTACGGCTGGCGGAGACCAATAACCACGAAGCGTTCTCCGACACGCAGGAAAAGCCTTGGGACCCCAAGTATCCCGAGAGAAAGCATCCCTTCAGGCGGGCATGCTTGGTGAACAAGATCAGCCTGCGAGTCACCGAATCGGGCGACCCCGCGCCTACACCGGTCGCCAAGGGGTGGGCGGACGTCTTGCCGGACAAGAAACCTGGCCGTACGGTGCCTGAAGTTCGCAATTGACGGAGCATCGCGAACGACCGTCCTGCCGGCGTCTTGAAATTGGCGCGCGATCGTCGAATCTGCCTCTCCGCTCGCCATAAGCAATCCTCAGCCGTTTTGTCGTGGCTCGCCGAGCAAGGGCGCCCGTTCAGCGCGCGCGGCTGCCGCCGCAAAGTGCGCTCGAAGCGGTCGAAAACGAATCCGAGCGGCGCTCGAGACGACCTCGGACAGGCCGCCGTCGCCTAATTCCCCATAGCCCGCCCGCCACCCCGCGGTTCAGTTCAGTCAGGCTTCAAGGTGGCCGCGCACCGCGTCAGACCAACCCGTCGCGGCGCGCGACCACGCAGAACCCTCTAAATTCAAGCGAGCAAGCTCTCAAGGCGCGCGACGAAGCATTTTGCCTGCGCGAGCGCCCGCGTCGCCTGTTCCGCCGACACCTCGGCGCCAGGGCCGGTTTCATAGTCGGCAATGGCTTTGAGGTTGTAGGCCTGAGACAAAAAGCCCCGCAATTCGGGAGCGAAGGTCAGATCATCCTTGGTCAGGCGCTGAAATTCCGTGAGCACGCCTTTGTGAGTCTTGACCGTTCGGCTGGTCTTTTCGGAGATGAACGCCTGCGCCGCGTGGAACCCGGCCAGATAGGCCGTTCAGCCCGCCGCGTCATTGAGGTTGATGCTCAGCATGGCGTCGGCTTCATGAAGGAGTTGTCGGCTTTGGCGAGAAACTGCGCTGTTTCCGGCGTCATAGATCGACGCCTTCAAGGCGGATTTCGCGCATGAGCGGCGACCGCTCGCCATAGGCAGCGGCAAGATAAGGCAAGACATCGAAGAATGCGCCAGTCTCGTCGATGAGTTTGACGCGGAGATCGGCCAGACGATGGAGTTCCGACCAGCGGTCGGGCAGTTCTTTCAGGAAAACCGCCACGTCATAGTCGGAATCCGAGTGCGCATTGCCACGGGCGCGCGATCCGAACAAGACGACACGCTCGATTCGATCGCCATACACCTCATCCAAAGCCGCACGGAAACGCGACAGAACGGGATCTTCCTTTAGCTTGACGGCCATATCTCCCTCTTTACGAGATCTACAAATAGCACAATGACCTCCGGAAGCCCAAGAAAAGCGCAAAACCGCCGCGCTTGACGGCCAATTAGGCATGCGCCAAGCGACAGCGCGGTCAGCGGCTCGCAACCTTACGAGAGCGGTCACCCTTTGCCCCGTTCGAACGAGCGGCCGCCGCCTTGTAAAGCGGTCGGCTCCGACCGGCAATACGGGCCCCATCTATTTGCGGGAGCCAACGATGCCGGACACCAAGGCTCGCACGTACCAAGGCTCGCACGTAGAGGCCCACGTTCAATGCGGGCCAATGCAAGTTGAAGCCGACCCTGTCGACGAAGCTCGCATAAGCAATCCTCAGCCGTTTTGTCGCGGCTCGCCGAGCAAGGGCGCCCGTTCAGCGCGCGCGGCTGTCGCAAGAGCGGCGTCGAGCGTCGCAAGCGGCAGGCGCTCGCGCCGCGCCAGCTCAAGATAGGCGGCGTCATAAACTGTAAGCTGGCGCCGGCGAGCGAGCATGAGAACGTCGGCCTCATCGGGCGACCGATCGACCGTTACGTTCAGGCGCGCAAGCCCGCGCAGAAAGGCCGCTGTGTCGCTCTCCGTCAGGCGTCCGCGACGCTCGTTCACGATGAGGGTGTTGCGTACTTCGAACCACCACAGGCTTGGCACACGCGCTTCGTCGGTGCGGACGCACTCCAGCGCCAATGCCGCGACCGGATGGTCCAGGTCCTCGAAAGCCCAGCACGCGGCGACGGATGCATCGAGCACGAACGGCATCAGTACTTGTGCCCCTCGTGCCTGGCCGAAAGAAGCTCGTCGAGGGCGATCTTTCCGGTGCGCTGGCGCAATGCCTTGATGTTCTCGATCGC